>BNJU01001896.1_pt1 | contig 250401 bp, 300 predicted proteins | sample 8539281 | NCBI WGS metagenome assembly BNJU01 (sample SAMD00202456, study PRJDB9452) | human saliva metagenome | isolation source: human saliva | place: Japan | reverse complement strand
TCAATAAGCAAAGCGATATCATGAAATCAAACTACCATACCAATCAATTCTGGTTGAAACTGTAGTATCTTTTTAAAGTCAAAAGATTTTATCAATAATGAAGAGCAATTATAACAATGGGAATATTGATAAAGAATATCCAATGCCAAGATAAGCTATCGGTAATAATACCTCAAGTGTAGGACCAATTGCAGCTGCTCCTCCTTGAGTGAGTCCTAAAGCGGCAACGATTTTAAATCTATCTTCAACTTTCCAAGAAGAAATTCCTAGTATATTTCCTACTGGTAATAAGATTGATGCTCTAGACTGGCAATAACTCTACCTAAAAATAAGCTGATAAAATTCATTGCCAATCCAGAAATTAAACTTCCGATACCAAAGAGTACTAATCCAATAATAAGAATTTTTCCTTTCCGTAAATATCTGCTAATTTACTCAATGGGATAGTACATGTAGCAAAAATAATGGTATAAATGTTTAAAGCCCAAGATAAACTGTCAAGTCCAACATTTAGTCCTTTCTGTATAGCAGGCAACGTAATGTTCATGATAGTTGTGTCAAGCATGACTAAGAAATAGCCAAAACACATTGCAATAGTTATTGTAGTTTTTATTCATTGCAATTCTCCTTTTCTTAAACATGAGTTTTAACTCATTTTTAATTGTACTCTTTTTATTTTTCTGTCAAGTAAAAATGAGTATTTACTCATTTTTAAAAATAAAATAGCATATTATTGCTATTCATGGCATTTAAAAAGAATTTTTACTGAAGTGTGATATCATAAGAGAAAAGATTGCTTAGAAGGGATGAAAGTATTGTCAAAGAAACTAGTTCAGAAAACCTGTTCAAAAAGAAGTTTTAGATAAATTAAACATGATTTTAGCTGTTTTCGAAAGAATTATTTTGCAAAAAGAATTATTTTAATGTTACCACAAATGAAATTGCAAAAAGAAGCGGGGATTTCAATAGGGACACTATATTCTTATTTTTCAAATAAAGAAGAGATTTTATCTTTAATATTAAAAAGACTACAATGAATCGTTTATTGTAATCTTTAACCAACTGAATACTAGTGAAAATTTGGAGCTATTCAGTAGTGATTACAAAAGGCTGGATTGGAAAAATTAATTGATAATTTAATTAGTTTAGAAGATAAAGAGTTTCACGCAAATTGAGATGCTTTCTTATTCCATTCCTGAGGTTAAGGAAATACAGGATCAGCACAATGATAAAATGAAAGAACTCACTTATCAATGTTTGAAACATTATGTAGGTAATAAAGAAATAACAAATCTAAAATCTATTTCTAATGTCCTATTTAATTTTATCACCTCTATTGTAGATGAAATTTTGTATTCCTCGCATTCAGACGAAGAGATAACTGTTTTAAGGAAGACCTCGTTAGATTGCATAGCTCTAATCTTAGAAAAACTTACTTTATAGTTAAAACGATAAAAAGAGTTGGAAATTCCAACTCTTTTTGCTTATAGTTCAACTTCCTCCAACCCTGTCTCCGTAAGTCGATAAATCTTCTGGCAGACTTCTTTGAGAAAGATCCGATCGTGGGAGACAGCGATAATGGCGCCGGGATAGGTGCCCTAAGAGCTGGCGAACCTGAGGCTGAGAGGTGGGAGAGAAGTTGCGGGTGAGGCTCGTCCAGAAGGAGGACATTGGGGGCGGTCTAAGACTGGTTTGAGCAGGAGGAGCTTGGCTTTTTGACCTCCGGAAAGCTGCCCAATCGGGTGGCGGGCCTCGTCGCGCGTGAACTGGAGGCTGGCGAGATGAGTCAGGATTTTCTCCTCATGGGACTTGTCGCCAGAGGGAGCCAGAAAGTCCAAAGGGCTGCCCTCATCAGTCAGCGAGTCCTCATAATGCTGGGGCATATAGCCCACACGAATATCTGCGCGCTCACACAGAATCTTCCATATTTCCTAAGCAGAGTAGATTTGCCTGCACCATTAGCACCAATTAGTCCGATTTTTTCCTGGCCACAGACCTCCAGAGTCAGATTTTCCGCCAGTTGTCGTTCGTCTGTTTTCAGCTTCATTCCTTCTAATTTCAGGATTCTTTTGGTCAATGGCAGAGCTTCTATATCTGAGAAGTGAGGCTGATGGCATCTTCCTGTGTCGGAATTTCTGCCATTTCAGCGCCTGCCTTTTCAAATCGTTTGCCCTGCGAGAGGACGTTTTTCATCTTCTTGGCTACCAGTCGACCTGCAGTAGCGTCATGGGTGTTTCGTAAAGTATGCTCCACACTCTGCTTAACCCGTCGGTGTTTTTCCATGGTCTTGGCGTGTTCTTCCCGCTCTTTCCGTGCCAATTGACCTTGTTTTTCAAAGGATTCCTGACGTTGATGGCGGTAATTTTCATAGTCCAGACTCTTGACACTGGTTCTAGCCTCCTGCTTCTTTTTGATTCGCTCCAGATGAACAATCTTGGTCGCAGCTTGAGCGAGAAAGTGCTCGTCGTGAGAGACGAAAAGGACCGTTCTCTGGCTGTGGCTGATAAAGTTTTTCCAGCCATGTCAGAGTTTTCGAGATCGAGGTCATTAGAGGGCTCATCAAGAAAGAGAATGTCCCAATCGCTGGCTAGTTTCTTGATAAGCTGGACTTTAAGCTTTTCTCCTCCAGATAGGCTAGAGAGCTGCTGCTGACTGGCAAAACGCTGGCTGTCAAAGTTGAGCTCTCCAGCATAGCGGTGAGAGCTTGGCATAGTCCAGCTCTGTCTCAAAATCAGCAAAGAAATAGTCATTGAGCGTCAGTTGGGCATCCTCTGAAGGTAGCTGCTGGGGTAAGTAGACAGCAGCAGTATAGGACTTATCAATCTGTCCGCTGTAGCTGACATAGGAGCTGACCAGTCGCTCGTCTAGCAAGAGCTTGAGCAGGGTGGACTTGCCATTGCCCTCCTCACCGATAATAGCGACCTTGTCTCCTTGATTGACGGTCAGTGACAAATCTTTGACTAACTCCTTCAGGTCTTTTAGGTGGGTGATCGTTAGATTTCTTATTTGAAGCATAGATGTCTCCTTCGTTTTATAACACAAAAATACAGCCCTGCTTTGTTTAGCAGAGCTGTTTTAGTTGCACAAAAGCAGACACAGGAGTGTCAAAGTGGGATTATTCGTCTATAGGGCTTCCAGCTTACACTGTCATAGGAGCGACAGGATTAATCTAAAGATAAGCAAATAGAAGCTAGAAAGCACAAAAAAATGAACATCCCGCGGATATGCAGAAACATGACAAAATCTACTAAATAAAGTTTCCTTTTAAAAAAATAGACTTAATTTTTTTCATGTCTCCGTGTACCTCGAAAATAGTTCTGTCTTAAGTCTAGCAAAAGATAGCAGATTCGTCAAGCGCTTTCAAATAAATAAAAAAATTTTTAAAAGATTTTTGGAGCTAATTTTTATAAACTCTCTAAGAATATTGATTTCAAGGCTTTTTAAGCTGATTTTTGATATATAATTTTTTTGATTATATAAAAATTTGACATATACCAAAAATTATATATAATCGTCTTGTATATAAAAATTATATATATAAAAATGATTATACAAATAGGCCTAAAATTTGTAAAAGATAAGAAAGAGCTGGAATGGGATAGATTCCAGTCGTCATTTTAAATTGTATCTAGGAGTAAGAAACCATGCCAAAAACTTTATTTCTCTGGCTTTTGACAGTCCTAAGCTTAGGGCTAGTAAAAACGCCTCAAGCTAAGACGATGGAGCAATCTTTGAAGTCTAACACGGCGGTCATTGAGATTAGCCAAAAAAATTCAGGACCATGTCAAGAAAGATGAAGCGACAAGGGTGGCTGTAGAAGCAGCGACCTTTAATTAGATGATACAAATCATTGATTAAGGAAGGAGAAAGCTATGTTAAGAATTTTTATCCGAATGGTATACAGAAGTATCGCCTATGCGATTGTTGAAGCTAAATAGAAAGGAAATATCATGAAAAAATCATTTATTCTAACACTTTTAACGATTATAACTCTAGGACTCTTCCGACCGGTTACAGCCTTGGCTGAGGAGCAGAAGTTGCCGTCTGGCACGGAGCGCAGCCAAATTGGTCAGAAAATCCAAGACTTTGTCAAGGAACATGAAAAAACAACAGCTGGTTTGTCGACGACGGTCTTTGATAAGGATGGCACCATCTACAAAGGAAACTTTGGCTATATGAACAAGGATAAAGGCCTCAAGGCCGATGATAGCAGCGTCTTTGACTGGGGTTCTGTTGGGAAACTAACAGTCTGGGTCTCTGTCATGCAGCTATACGAAGAGGGCAAAATCGATCTGAAGGAAGATATTCGTACCTATCTGCCAGAGGGATTTTTCAAGACTCTCCGATATGATAAGCCTATCACTATGCTAGATCTGATGAACCATCAGGCGGGATTTGGCGAGTCGACTCATGCTTATAAGGAGGATATTGGACTGACAATCGGTGAAATCGTAGCTACTAACCAGCCAGAACAGACTTATGAACCTGGAACCATAACGAGTTATTCAAACTTCACTGCAGGGGCTAGCAGGCTACATCGTAGAGCGAGTTTCTGGTCAAGATTTATCTGCTTATATTCATGAGCATATCTTTCAGCCTCTTGGGATGAATGACACAGCCATGTCTTCAGATTTGAAAGATAATCTAAAAGTTTATAAGAAGCGGATGGAGGCCTTGTCTTATCAAGCAGACGGTCAGACCTCGATGGGCAATGTTTACTTTCAAGTTGGGCTATATCCAGCTGGAAATACAGTCAGTACAATGGGCGATTTCCAGAAGTTTGCCCAAGCGCTTTTGAAGAGAGATAAACTCTTCAAAAAAAGCCGAAACTTGGGAGACGCTTTTTCACTGCTAGCTCTACCTATCCGGGAACAGATATGCCACTCAATATGCACGGCTTCTGGACTCAGGAATATTGTACGACGGTTGTCGGTCATGGTGGAAATTCCATAGGTTATTCCTCTTATCTGCTTATGGATTTGAAAAATGGCATTGGCATGACCGTTATGACCAATCAAGAACACGAGTCTGTTTATAACTTTGAGATGCCAGCCTTGGTCTTTGGACCTAAGAAAAAGACGAGTCAAGAGACCTTTGATGCATTTCAATCTGGCTATTACAGGCCAGCACGTCATTTTTGCGACAGGACCTCTCTCCGTTACCAGAAGTTTGCTTTATACAAATTTTGTCAAGAAATCTGCGGACAACCAGCTTTTTGACTCAGAACTATGCGGTTGTCAGCAATCAAGCTGGAACGGAAAAAAAGTAACAGCAGCTTATGGTGACAGCGTTAAGGTAAAGGATTCGGATGTGATGAGAGATTGGATCATCCTGATTTTAGCAGCGATTGGAATTGTCTTTAGTTTTATTGTCTTCTTGGTGCAGGGGTGGACTTGATCTCTTCCGCCTGGTCTTCAAAAAGATCCGTCCAAAACACCGAAACATCTTCGCATCTGGACTTATGTGACTTCCATAGCAGGAGTGGCTGTGGCTGTCAACTTCGCTCTCTTCTTTAGTGCTCTGGCTGTCAGCGATCTAAGCTTTCTGGCTAGCTGGCGTTTCATGACATTTGCCGGTCTAGGGTTAATCTTGGCAATTTGTGCGGTTTATCCACTTCTGGCTAAGGTTGGAAAAAGGCATCGGAAAAAGGTCGCCTCTTCCTGACGGTCATGACTAGCCTATCTGCGCTGGCCATCGTTGCCAATATCCTCTATTGGTCACTTTATCAGTGGTGGGCATTGTGATCATTCTTCCAATTTCTTTTGGGGAATGGACAATCTTGTGAAGGGGTATCTCATGAGGAAATTGATTTGACTGATTCTTTTATCAATCTTAAGGTCAAGGATTTTTCAACAAGAGCTGAAGTGCAAATGCCGGCTTTTGTACAGAGTACGGCTAAATGAAGCAAAAAATCGATGACCTTATCAGAGTGCAAAAATCAAACCATTTAAAGGAGAAAAATTCTATGACCAATGAAACAAGAAGCAAACCACAACCAAAACTAGTCTGGCCGTTCCTAGCCTGGAACTTCGGCTGGACTTGGGGATTTATGTTGCTAGCTATCATTCTCAAAAAAATCTCTGGCGGAAAAATCCACCTGTACTCTATCTGACTCTGGAAGGCCTCCTAACGAGTCTCAGTATGTTCGGACCGGTGATAGCAAGCCTAATAGTGCTGAAAATAAAAGGTTTCAAAGCCATCTGTTCCTTTATCTTCTCAAGCAAAAAAGGGACTTGGCTCTATCTCCTACTCTTCAGTGGAAGTCTGGCTGTGACTTTTGCATTAGCTTCCGGAGGCAAGCTAGTAGATGGAGCTCTGCTTTCATTTATTGGATCCTTTATCTACCTTATGACCTTGGCTGGTGGCATGGAAGAGCCTGGTTGGCGAGGGTTTCTGCAGCCGGCTTTGGAAAAGAAGTTCTCTATGCTTATCGCCTCCTCGATAACTGGACTAGCTTGGGCTTGCTGGCATATTCCTCTCTGGTTTTATGACCGCTTTTATGATCGAAGTCAGAATCCCTTTCTAGTCTATACCATTGTAACTATAGTCCAGTCCATCTGGTTTGCTGCGCTGCATAAGAAGACGAAGTCTGTCCTTGCCTGTATGATTTTCCATGCCCTGCTAGATATTCTGATAGCAACGTTTGTCGGCATCAACCTAGCTGATAAGTTTGATTTCTCTCAGGTTAACTCCCTCATTTACCTTGGCGGCATGGGCATTATGACCCTTTACAGTATTTATCTCTGGTATCGGGCGGATAAAGAAGAGAAAAACGCATGACTAAAAAATAAGAATAAGCTGATTCTAAAATTGAAAGGAGACTGTACAAATTATCTGACCTTAGCTCATGTGAATCTTTGAGTCGAACAGAAAGGAAATGCTATGAAAAAATCATTTATTCTGACACTTTTAACGATTATAACTCTAGGAATCTTCCGGCCGACAGCTGCTTTAGCTGACTCGCAGAAGCTGCCGTCTGGCACGGACCGTAGCCAAATCGGTCAGAAAAATCGAAAAATTTTTGTCAAGGAACATGAAAAGACAACGGCCGGCATGGCAACAGCAGTCTTTGATAAAAACGGAATCATCTACATGGGAAATTTTGGCTATGTGGATAAGGAAAACAAAGTCAAAGTTGACGATGACAGTGTTTTTGAATGGGCTTCAATCACTAAACTGACGGTCTGGGTGTCGGTCATGCAGCTCTGGGAAGAGGGCAAAATCGACCTGGAAGCAGACATCAAAACTTATCTGCCAGAAGGCTTTCTCCGCAATCTTCGCTATGATAAGCCTATCACCATGCTGGATCTGATGAACCATCAGGCTGGCTTTGATGAAATGCCACTCTATAAAAAGGGAGACAAGAGCGACTTGGAAGAGCAGTTCCGTGATTACCAGCCTATTCAGTCCTTTGAGCCGGGTACGACGACATCATACTCTAACTTCAGCACGGCTTTGGCATCCTATATCGTGGAGCGGATATCTGGGCAGAAGTATGCAGACTATGTGCGTGAGCATGTTTTTGATCCGCTGGACATGGATCGTACTGCTATCTTGCCTGACTTATCGGACAATGCCTATGTACAGGAAAAGCGCAAGGAGGACAAAGGCTATGATGACCAAGGTAAGCTATTGGGTGATACACCATTTAAGCTCTGGATGTACCCAATCGGAGGGGCTGTGGGGACTCTAGGAGACCTGCAGAAATTCGCCCAAGCCCTGCTGGAACGTAAGACGCTCTTTCATCGTCCAGAAACTTGGACCGAGCTTTACTCAACAACCTCTACCCACCCTGGTACGGATATTGTTCGTAATGCTCATGGCTTTTGGGCCAGTCACTACGGTGTTACCTTGCTGGGACACAGTGGTAATGCTGATGGCTTTTTCTAGCTATCTTTACTTGGATCTAAAAAATGGCATCGGTCAAGTCATCTTAACCAATCAACTGTATGAACAAGTTTACAATGTTCAAATGCCGGAGCTGATATTTGGCAAGATGCAGACTGTCAGCGAAGCTACTAAAAAGCAGTTCAAGCCCGGATCCTACCACTATCTGAGAAGCTATAATAGTGGTCCGCTGTCCATCATGCTCATGATTCCCGGGGCTATCCAAAAGATCAACAAAGTCTCAGATCAGCCGGATCTGCTGAGCACTTTCTGGACTATTGACCGAAGCCAAGGTGCTGATCGCCTCGAATTCGGTGTCCTTAATGCGGAAAGAATTTCCGATTCAGTTCTCTTTAGGCATTATCTAGTCGTGTTTCTCGGAGGTCTGGCACTCGTGTTTACTCTGGGAAATATCTTGATTAGTTTTCTGATTGGCGGTTTCCGTCTCATCCTGCGTAAAGCAAAAAGTTCGGTACCTCGCTCTTGGAAGGTCTTGAATTACCTGACCTCTCTAGGAATGCTGCTGTTTGCCGGAAATCTCATTCTGCTTTTACTGGCTGCCATGAACCAGGATTACTCAATTGTTCAATCTTGGCGTTATATGGTCTTTGCAGGACTGGGCCTATTCTTAGCAGGATGTGCGGTTTATCCGCTCTTTAGCAAGGCTCGAAAGAGTCTTGGAAAAGGTCGCCTCTTCCTGACGGTCATGACTAGCCTATCTGCTCTAGCTATCGTTGCCAATATCCTCTATTGGTCACTTTATCAGTGGTGGGCATTGTGACCCTTTACAGTATTTATCTCTGGTATCGGGCGGATAAGGAGGTGAAAAACGCATGATTAAGAAACAAGAATAAGCTGATTCTAAAATTGAAAGGAGACTGCACAAATTATTTGAACTTAGCTTATGTGAATATTTGAGTTGAACAGAAAGGAAATGCTATGAAAAAATCATTTATTCTAACGCTTCTAACGATTATAACTCTAGGACTCTGCCGGCCGGTTACAGCCTTGGCTGAGGAGCAGAAGCTGCCGTCTGGTACGGACCGTGACAAAATCGGTCAGAAAATCGAAAGTTTTGTCAAGGAACATGAAAAGACAACAGCCGGTATGGAGACTGTTATCTTTGACAAGAATGGTACAATTTATCAAGGAAACTTCGGTTATATGGATAAAGAAAAAGGCATCAAGGCCGATGACGATAGTGTCTTTGAATGGGGATCTGCTGGGAAGCTAATGGTCTGGGTCTCTGTCATGCAGCTCTGGGAAGAGGGCAAGGTTAATCTTGAAGAAGATATTCGCAATTACCTGCCTGAGGGATTTCTCAAGACTCTCCGTTATGACAAGCCCATTACTATGTTGGATCTAATGAACCATCAAGCAGGCTTTGAGGACTCTTCTCACGCTTATCTAGAAAATAAAGGGCAGAATATTGAACAAATCCTTGCGATCAATCAGCCAGCCCAACTCTATGAACCAGGCACTATGACTGGATACTCTAACTTCAGTACGGGACTGGCAGCCTATATCGTTGAGCGAATCTCCGGTCAGAGCTTTGCGGACTATGCCCGCAAGCATATCTTACAACCATTAGGTATGAACAAAACATCTCTTTTAACTGGCTATAAAGATAATGATTACGTCCTTGAGAAACGGAAGGAAGAGATAACTTATGATATCAATGGTAAATCTCTAGGTGTGAATTACATGAATATCGGTCTTTATCCAGTCGGTCTTACAGCGAGTACCATGGGTGATTTTCAGAGGTTTGCCCAAGCGCTTTTGAAGAAGGAGAAGCTTTTCAAAAAGTCAGAAACTTGGGAGAAGCTTTTCACTGCTAGCTCTACCTATCCGGGAACAGATATGCCGCTCAATATGCACGGCTTCTGGACCCAAGAATATGGCACGACGGTTGTCGGTCATGGTGGTAATTCCTATGGTTTTTCTTCTTATATCTTGTTAGATTTGAAAAATGGTATTGGTATGACCATTATGACTAATCAAGGGCATGAAGAGGTCTATAATTACGATATGCCAGCTCTTGTATTTGGAGCTAAGAAAAAGACTCGCAGGAAACTTTCGACAAATTTCCAGCGAAAATTACCGTTCAGCAAGGTATTATGAAACAGGCCCCTGTCTTTCACTAGAATATTCCCACGTACCAGTTATGTTACAAATTCAGCTGATAATAAATTTTTGAACGGTGATTTTGCAGTAGTCAGTGAGCAAAATGGAACAGCAAAAAGTAACATATGCCTATGGCGATACTTTCAAAGTAAAAGATATAGACGTGATGAGAGATTGGGCTGTATTGATTTTCATGGTAGTAGGAGTTATCTATGCTTTGCTTCAGCTTTTTAGTGCAGGTGGTCTCGATCTTTTCCGACTAGTATTCAAAAAAAATCAGTCTAAAACACCTAAAGAACTTCGTATCTGGACCTATCTGACTTCCCTTGCAGCAGTGGGAGTGGTTGTCAATTTCTATTTCCTTTTCTTAGCTTTAGGAGCAAGTGACCCTAACTACCTTTCTAGCTGGCGCTACATGGTCTTTGCTGGCTTAGGTCTAATTTTAGCTGGCTGTGCAGTCTTCCCGCTTCTGACCAAGGCAAGAAAAGGATTGAGCAAGAGCCGACTTTTTCCTGACTGTCTTGACTAGTCTGTCAGCTCTGGTCATCGTTGCCAATATTCTCTACTGGTTACTTTATCAGTTCTGGGCGCTGTGATAAGTTGCCTGCCTTTCTGAAGGGATGCAGGGCTTTGTCTACGTGATTTTGTAAGGAGAATCGCATGAAAAAATCATTTATTCTAACGCTTCTAACGATTATAACTCTGGGACTCTTCCAGCCAGCTACTGCGCTGGCTGAGGAGTCTCAAAAGCTACCCTCTGGTATCAAACGTGACCAGATCGGCCAGAAAATCCAAGACTTTGTCAAGGAACATGAAAAGACAACATCCGGCATGGCGACGGCAGTCTTTGATAAGGACGGTACCATTTATCAAGGAAACTTTGGCTATATGAACAAGGAAAAAGGGAGTCAAAGCTGATGACGACAGCGTTTTTGAATGGGGTTCCGTGACTAAGCTGACCGTCTGGATCTCTGTCATGCAGCTCTGGGAGCAAGGTAAGATTAACTTAGAAGAAGACATCCGCACCTATCTGCCAGAGGGCTTCCTCAAAAATCTCCGCTATGATAAGCCTATCACCATGCTGGATCTGATGAACCATCAGGCAGGGATTCGATGAGGTAAGCATGTACCTACAAGACGATAAAAAGTATCGAAGAAATCCTTAAAGAACAACAACCTATCCAGTCCTTTGAACCCGGTACAGTCACAGCTTATTCAAATTACGGTACCGGCTTAGCGGCTTTGATTGTCGAGCGGATCTCCGGTCAGCGGTTTTGTTGATTATGCTCATGAGCATATTTTCCAACCTCTGGGCATGGACAAGACAGCTATTTTTGCCGGATCTATCAGAACAATTCCTACGTTCAGAAAAAAAGCGTCAAGAGGCCAAAGGATATGACATCCAAGGAAAAGTTCTGAGAAAGGATAGTTTCATTGTTGGCCTCTATCCTATCGGTGCAGCTACTGGTACCTTGAAAGACTTGGAGAAGTTCGCCCAAGCCCTGCTGGCTCGCAAAAACGCTCTTTGAGCGTCCAGAGACTTGAGTACCCTCTACAGCCCAAGCCTGACCCTATCCTGGAACAGATACTGCTCGTAATGCTCATGGCTTTTGGGCTAACGAATATGGCACTACAGTGCTAGGGCACGGCGAAAATACACTTGGCTTTAGCTCACGGATAATGTTGGACTTGGAGCACGGTATCGGCTATATCGTCATGACTAATCAGAGTACAGAGCAAAATTATAATTTCCAAATGCCAGAGCTCGTCTTTGGACCGCGCAAAACAGCCAGTAAGGAAACCCAAGAGCAGTTCAGTCCAGGCTATTATCGCACTCTGCGAAATCTTAACCAAGGACCGCTGGCTATCTTTAAAATGATTCCAGCCTCCGCAGACTACTTGCAGGAACCATCTGACGATCAGCTATTGCCAAACAACTTCTGGACCATTTATCAGAGCCAAGGCAAGACCCGTATCGCAGTGGCCGTTGCAGACTATGAGAAAGTCTCTGACTTTGATTTCTATAAAGACTTTATTGTTCTTGGCTCTGGTGGACTTGGTATCATCTACGCCCTCGGTCTACTCCTCATTAGTCTGATTCTAGGAGCCTATCGACTCATCTTCCATAAAAAACAAGACCAGCCAGACCACGTATGGAAAGTCTGGAACATTCTAACAGCTATTGGGGTTTTGGCTTTTCCGATTAATCTCTTTCTAATGTTCGTGGCGCAAGCTTCAGGAGATTTTAGCGAGATTGCTCAGTGGCGCTATATGGTCTTTGCAGGACTGGGCCTATTCTTAGCAGGCTGTGCGGTTTATCCGCTCTTTAGCAAGGCTCGAAAAGGTCTCGGGAAAGGCCGTCTCTTCTTGACGGTTCTGACCAGTCTATCTGCACTCGCTATCGTAGCTAATATCCTCTACTGGTCGCTTTACCAATGGTGGGTGATGTAGTTTAAAAATTATGAAACAAGAAAAGAGCCGGCTTATAAGCTGGCTCTTCGTTTAGTTTTATACATTCAGTACCTTGTCCAAGAAATCCTTGAGACGTGGATGCTGTGGATTGTCAAAGATTTGGTCAGGTTTGCCGTCTTCTAAGAATTCACCGTCAGCGGTAAAGATAACGCGGTTGGCTACCTGACGGGCAAAGCCCATCTCATGGGTCACAATCAGCATGGTCATACCTTGCTGGGCCAGATCCTTCATAACATTGAGAACGTCGCCGACCATTTTCTGGGTCAAGGGCGAAAGTAGGTTCGTCAAAAGAGCATGATGTCTGGGTTCATAGCCAGACCGCGAGCAATTGCCACCCGCTGCTTTTGACCGCCAGACAGACTGTCTGGACTGGCATCAGCCTTATCAGCCAAGCCAACCTTTTCCAAGAGTTCCATCCCTATCTTATCTGCTTCGGCTTGGGTCAGCGCTTGTGCTCAACAGGAGCAAAGGTAATATTTTCCAGAACGGTCATGTGCGGGAAGAGGTTGAAGTGCTGGAAGACCATACCGATATTTTTCACGTACCAGATCCACGTCAGTCTTCTTGTCTGTCAGATCAAAGCCATCAACCGTGATGGTTCCGCTGGTCACTTCCTCTAGTAGGTTGAGACTGCGCAGGAAGGTTGATTTACCAGATCCAGAAGGGCCGATGATGCAGACCACATCGCCCTCATAGAATTTAGCAGTAATCCCCTTTAGGACTTCGTTTTCCCCGTAGTATTTATGAAGATCGTTCACATCGATTTTTAATTTTGCCATTACTTAATCCTCTTTTCTAAGCGTTTTGCCAAGCGGGTCAAGAGCGTGATAATGATGAGATAGAGCACGGCTAGGATAGCATACATCCGGAAACTCTGATAGTTGCGGGCGATGATGTCCTTACCCGTTTTGAAGAGCTCGGCCAGTCCAATAGCTGAGACAATCGTTGTATCCTTGAGTGCGATGACAAACTGATTGACAAAGTTTGGCAGCATAATCTTGGTTGCCTGTGGCAGGATAATCTTGCGCATGGTCTTGGAGTAGGAAATCCCCAAGCTGCGGCTGGCTTCCATCTGTCCAACTGGAACGGCCTGGATACCGCCGCGGACAATTTCAGCGATATAAGCGCCGGCATTGAGAGAGAGGGCGATGGTTCCTGCGACGAAAGCATTGATTGGGCTCTGTTGACCAGTCATGGATTCGATTAAGTTAGGAATCCCCCAGAAGATAAAGGCTGCTACAATCATCAGTGGAATACCACGAATAACATCGACAAAGATTTCTGCAATCCAGCGCAGCGGTTTATAAGGGCTGACGCTGAACATACCAAAGATAATCCCGATGACCATAGCAATCGCAAATGAAATCAGAGCCAAAGCAATCGTCACTCCCAGACCTTTAAGAAGTTCTTGGTAGTTATTTTGCAGCAAGCCCCAAATAGTGGACTCATCTACAGTGGATTCTTTTTCCTCGCTAGCCAGATACTTGTCTAAAATCTCTTGGTACTTGCCACTTTCTTTTAGGTTGGCCAGTCCATTGTTAAACATCTCAATCAACTCAGGATTGCTGCCTTTTTTAACTGCGAAAGCGACTTGGCCACTTGGTGTACCTTCGATAGGTGTTTTAAGCTTCTTGCCTTGTTTGATAGCGTATTTGACAACAGGCTCATCATCCATCACAGCTGCGACAGAGCCAGTGTTAAGACTGTCATACATGGAAGCTGCATCTGAGAATGTTTTGATAGAGTAGCCATACTTGCTCTTGTTTTCCTCAAGGAAAGTCTGAGAAGCGGTACCTGTTTTGACCCCGACTGTTTTGCCCTTGAGTTCCTCGTAGGACTTGATATTGCTGCTGTCCTTGACTGCCAAGATAGAGTTGGCTGTGTAGTAAGGGTCAGAATAGTCAAAGTTTTCTTGCGGGCATCAGTGACAGACATGCCGGCGATAATTCCGTCAGCCTGACCGGTCTGAACGCTATTGATAGCTGCATCAAAGCCAGGGTTGGTTACTTCCACAGTAAAGCCTTGGTCTTTGGCAATAGCCTTAATCAGCTCCATGTCAATCCCAGTGTATTGGTTGCTGTCATCTTGGAAGACAAATGGAGCAAAAGATGAGTCGCTGGCAATAATGTATTTGTCTTTTGTCGGACTAGCTTTTTGACCAGCAGGAGTAGAAGTCTCTGGAACAGCTGAGTCAGAGCTGCCTTTAGAAGCCGTCCATTTATTAATGATTTCTTCCAGACTGCCGTCTTCCTTCATCTGTGCCAAGGCTTCGTTAAACTCAGTAACTAAATGCTCGTGCTTGCTGCCTTTTTTGACACCGAAAGCAAAACTTCCAACAGCCTCACCCTTCATAGAAATTTTTAGGTTTTGGCCTTGATTGATGGCGTACTCAATGACAGGCTGATCGTCCATCACTGCATCGACATCACCAGCAGAAAGGCTGTTATACATCAAGTCACCTGTGTCAAAGGTTTTGAGAGTGTAGCCGTATTTGTCCTTGTTCTTCTCAAGAAAACGTTGGGCAGCTGTTCCGGTTTTGACACCGACTTTCTTTCCTTTCAGCTGTTCATATTTGCTGATGGTGTTTGCCTTGGTCGTCGCGATAACGACCTTGGTGTCGTAGTAGGTATCAGACATGGTAAAGACTTTTTCGCGCTCGCTTGTCTTGGTCATACCAGCCATGATGGCATCCGCCTGGCCGGCTTGGACGGCATTGACAGCTGCATCGAAGCCTGGGAAGCTCATGTCAATGTCCCAGCCCTTGATTTCTGCGACCTTGTTGATGATATCAACATCAATCCCCTTGTATGATTGATCAGAATCTTTAAATTCAAATGGTGCGTAAGCAGTATCGGATACGATTTTGACCGTATCTGCCTGGGCTGTCGCCCCTAACGCAAAAAATGGAAATAATGTTAGCAAGACTGCTAAGAATTTTTTCTTCATTTTCTTCCTCCTTTTTAGCATTCTAGCATTATAGCAAAAAAACAATGATTAGGCAAATTTCTCCTGTTTTTTATGTTAGGTTTTCTGACATAAAAATTCTCCGTATTTCTCAAAAATGCCCGCAACTTTTCTTTGTACTTAAAGTAAAGTTTGCTATACTGGAAATAAATGAAAACAAGGATAGAATGAGGTTCTTATGAAAAAATCACGTATCTTGGACGGAGTCAATCAAGCTCGCTTTGTCCCTCCTTATATTTTGTCTCTTTTCCTGGCAGTTGTTTTCGTGCAAGGAGGACAACAATTGGCCTATCTGGCTTTGGAGCCAATTTCGACTGTCCTCAGTCTTATGCTAGGTTTCTTAGGGCAAGGCGGATTCTTTGAAATCTTCTTCAATTTTGCCCTGCCTTTTCTCTTGTTCGGCTTTGTATTTATGATACTGGCTCTCTTTCTTTGGGTGCGCTGGGCTGAAGAACGACCACTCGCGACTCTGGGTTTTGTTAAAAAAGGAAGCTTGGTGGAGCTAGTCAAAGGATTAGCAGTAGGTTTTCTCCTCTTTAGTCTAGTCGCTCTGCTTGTGCTGTTGAGCGGAGCTGGCTCTTTCGAATGGGGACAGATGACACTGGAACCTTTTCTCTATATCTTGATTTTGCTTCCGCTTTGGATGATTCAGGGTGGAGCAGAAGAGCTAGTGACACGGGCTTGGCTGCTGCCAGTTGCTGTCAAAAAGACCAACCTGCCTATCGGTTTGCTGACTTCAAGCCTGCTCTTTGCCCTCTTGCACCTAGGCAATCCAGATATTGGTATTCTTCCCATTCTTAACATTGCCTTATTTGGCCTCTTTGCAAGTCTCTATCTGCTCCGGACGGACAATGTCTGGGGGATTATAGGACTTCATGCTGCTTGGAACTTTAGCCAAGGCAATATCTATGGTTTCAGCGTTAGTGGTACTGGTGTGGACGCGGCAGTCCTGAACTTTTATCCCTAAGTCGGAACGGATTTGGCTGACTGGTGGAGCTTTCGGCGCTGAAGCTTCTATTTTCAGCTCGCTCATTCTCTTGATGGCCGTGTTTTACTTGCTTTTCAAGATGAAAAAAGATGGCAGTTTGACAGGGTTAGTGGGAAAGACACAATAACTGTGCGAACGGTTCTCTTTTGCTCCTCCTAAAAATAATATGCTATAATAAATTCAAACAAGGAAAGGAATAATTATATGTTTAAATCTCGTATGTTGGATGCTATCAAGCAATCGCGCTATATCCCACCAGTTTGGTTAGCTATTTTTAATCGCTATTGGTTTTGTTTATGGAGGAGGAATTTTTAAGTTTTTGTCGGAATGTTACCAATTGGTATCATTGTCGGACTCTTGTTTGGCTTTGCAGATCCGACGATTAATCGGACAGAAAGCAATGGCAGCCATTAGTCACTATACTGTCTTTTTTCAGCTAGCTGGTTTCTTCTTTATCGCCCTAGCAGTCTTTCTCTGGGTTCGGTATCGTGAGAAGCGTCCTTTTTCTAGTCTGGGATTTTATAAACAAGACTGGTTCAAAAATCTCTTCAAAGGCTTCCTTATCGGAGCGGTTCAGTTTTCACTGGTTGTTGTCTTGCTCTTGGTAACGGGGACAGGCAGTCTGAAATTAGGGTCAGCTTAACTTGCAGTCTTTGATTTTTGTCCTAGCTATTATTCCTTTCTGGATTCTCCAAGGTGGGACAGAAGAGCTAGTGACGCGTGGTTGGCTTTTTCCAGCAGTTAGTGCTAAGTCAAATATCTTCATTGGTATCTTGATTTCTAGCGCTCTATTCGGGGCACTGCACCTCTTTAACCCTGGTGTGACCGTTCTTTCTATTGTCAATATCATACTAGACGGTATCTTTGCTTGTTTCCTTATGCTCAAGTATGACAATATGTGGGTACTGGCTGGTATGCACGGCGCTTGGAATTTTGTGCAAGGAAATATCTATGGCATTCAGGTCAGTGGCCAAGGAGCATCTACCTCTATCTTGAACTATAGCTCGCAATCTTCTGTCGATATACTATCCGGTGGAGCGTTTGGAGCTGAAGGATCTATTTTTGCCAGTATCGTCCTGATTGGCTGCATTGCCTATCTTTACTGGTCATTAAAGAAAGAAAATCGCCTGCCTCAGGCGCTGATCTTTAAGAAATAACCATTTCGCCCAGTTTAGCTGGGCATTTTTTATGTCTTTTAACGAGATGCGTGACAAGGGATATAAGATGGTGAAGTATGAGCCTCTTAGTTATACCCGAATCCAGAGAAAAATAGGGCAAATATGGTAAAAATGATAGAAGCACAATTTAAGGAATAAAAGATGATTAACAGAATAACAGATAATAAATTTGAATTGGTTTCTAAGTACGAGCCTTCAGGGTGATCAGACCTCAAGCTATTGAGCAGTTGGTGGATAATATAGAGGGAGGAGAGAAGGCTCAGATTCTCATGGGGGCGACTGGTACTGGTAAGACCTATACCATGAGTCAGGTTATCGCTCAGGTCAACAAGCCAACTCTGGTTATTGCCCATAATAAAACGCTGGCCGGTCAGCTTTATGGTGAATTCAAGGAATTCTTCCCCAATAACGCGGTGGAATACTTCGTTTCCTACTACGATTACTACCAGCCTGAGGCTTATGTTCCTTCCAGCGATACATATATTGAAAAGGATAGCTCGGTCAATGACGAGATTGATAAACTCCGTCACTCAGCGACATCAGCCCTCTTGGAGCGCAATGACGTAATTGTCGTGGCTTCGGTCTCGTGTATCTATGGTCTGGGATCGCCTAAGGAATACTCCGACAGCGTGGTAAGTCTGCGTCCTGGACTAGAGATTTCCCGTGACAAGCTGCTCAATGATCTGGTAGATATCCAGTTTGAGCGCAATGACATTGACTTTCAGCGGGGGAAATTCCGGGTTCGTGGTGATGTGGTGGAGATTTTCCCAGCTTCTCGTGATGAGCATGCCTTTCGAGTAGAGTTTTTCGGAGATGAGATTGACCGGATTCGTGAGGTTGAAGCCTTGACAGGTCGAGTCTTGGGTGAGGTGGACCATTTGGCCATCTTCCCAGCCACTCACTTCGTGACTAATGAAGACCACATGGAAGTAGCCATTGCTAAAATTCAGGCCGAGCTGGAGGAGCAGCTAGCTATCTTTGAGAAGGAAGGCAAGCTTCTGGAAGCACAGCGCTTGAAACAGCGTACGGAGTATGATATCGAAATGCTGCGCGAAATGGGCTATACGAATGGTGTTGAGAACTATTCTCGCCACATGGATGGTCGGAGCGAAGGAGAGCCGCCTTATACCCTTCTGGACTTTTTCCCTGATGACTTCTTGATTATGATTGATGAGAGTCACATGACCATGGGACAGATTCGCGGTATGTACAATGGTGACCGCTCTCGTAAGGAGATGCTGGTTAATTATGGCTTCCGTCTGCCGTCTGCCTTGGATAACCGCCCGCTGCGCCGGGAGGAGTTTGAAAGCCATGTTCACCAGATTGTCTATGTATCGGCTACGCCGGGTGACTATGAAAATGAACAGACGGATACTGTTATTGAGCAGATTATCCGTCCGACAGGGCTTCTGGATCCAGAAGTGGAAGTCCGTCCAACCATGGGACAGATTGATGACCTCTTGGGTGAAATCAATGCCCGTGTTGAAAAGAACGAACGTACCTTTATCACAACCCTGACCAAGAAGATGGCTGAAGACTTGACCGACTACTTCAAGGAAATGGGTGTCAAGGTCAAGTACATGCATTCGGACATCAAGACCTTGGAGCGGACTGAGATTATCCGTGATTTGCGCTTGGGTGTCTTTGACGTTCTGGTTGGGATTAACCTGCTGCGCGAGGGAATTGACGTGCCCGAGGTTAGTCTGGTAGCAATTCTTGATGCGGACAAGGAAGGCTTCCTCCGCAACGAGCGTGGCCTGATTCAGACCATCGGGCGGGCAGCCCGCAACAGTGAGGGGCATGTTATCATGTATGCGGACACCATGACCCAGTCCATGCAACGGGCGATTGATGAAACTGCCCGACGTCGAGCCATCCAGATGGCATATAATGAAGAGCATGGCATTGTACCGCAGACTATCAAGAAAGAAATTCGCGACCTGATAAGCGTAACCAGGGCTGCACTGCCAGACAAGGAAGAAACCGTCGAAATCGAAAGCCTCAACAAGCAAGAGCGCAAGGACATGATTAAGAAACTGGAAGGTCAGATGCAGAAGCTGTCGGACTCCTCGACTTCGAACTGGCAGCTCAGATACGTGATATGATTCTGGAAATAAAAGCGATGGATTGAGAGGTATCAAGGAGAAAAACAAATGGTCATCACTATCAAAGCAATGGAAACAGCTGAGGAGATAGAAGGGAAATCCAGAGTTCATTGGCAGACATGGCGTGAAGCTTATGATGAGATTTTGCCTGCGGAATTTCAAGAGCAGATGACTTTGGATAAGTGCCGATTTTATAGTCAAAAGTATCCTGAAAATACCTTGATCGCTTTGGATGATGCTAAAGTGGTCGGCTTTGTTAGCTACGGTGATTTTCGAGATTCAGCTAGGATAGCGGGTGAAATTTTCGCCTTGTATGTCTTAAAAGATTATTATGGCAAAGGTGTAGGACAGCAGTTAATTCAGGCTGCTTTTGCTGCCTTGGATGGTTATCAAGAGATTGTATTATGGGTTTTAGAAGACAACAAACGTGCCATCGCCTTTTATGAAAAAATGGGTTTTGTTTTTGACGGTCAGGAAAAGGTCATTGACCTAGGAAAAGCTGTGAAAGAAAAACGGATGATTTACGTTAGAAACTCGAACAGTTAGTCTGAAAACAATAGATATATTTTAAGGAGCACACATGCGTTATGCACTTTTACTCCGCGGCATTAATGTCGGCGGGAAAAACAAGGTCGTTATGGCTGATTTGAAGAAGGATTTAGCAGAGTTGGGTTTTGAAAACCCAGTTTCCTACATCAATAGTGGCAATCTTTTCTTTGAGAGCGAGGAGCAGGAGGAGAGGATTCGGGAGATCTTGTCGGCTTATTTCAGTCAGTCTTACGATTTCCCTCTGCCTTTTGTCCTTGTCAGCTCTGCCATGCTTGAAAAAGAAACAGCCAATCTGCCTACTTGGTGGCAGGATGAAACAGCCTTTCGACGAGATGTTCTCTTTTATCTGCCGGAGACAGATAGGGAGAGTGTTCAAGAGCTGGCAGGCAGTTGGGCGAATGACAAGGAGCAACTGCACTTTTGGGCAGACGGCTTTCTTTTATAGCAATGCTGACCAAGCGGACTATCTCAAGTCAAACTACCATAAGAAACTGCTTAAGTCTAGTTTTTTTACAAGCAGCTGACTATCCGAAACGGCAAGACTTTTCCAGAAGATTGTGGAGTTGGTGAATGAGAAGTAAGACCAAAAAGAAAAAAATAAAAAAACAAAAGAAAAGTAAAAGTTCAGGAAATAAGTTTAGTCTTTGGTTGGAAAAAAACATTGGCTAGTAGAAGCTTTTTAAATTTTTTTAGTCTTTAATAGTTGTTGCGATTGGTGTGGGATTTTTAACTTTTTGGTAATGAGAGCATTCCTGCTCCACTTCGTCATTTTAATTATATTAGTCCTTTTATGTGTAAACTTGCTCCTCTTGGTGCTTATTCCTTATTATTCTCGATTTGGTGGCTTTGAGAAAAGAAGGATTTACTTCTCTGAAGATTTTAGCGGAAGCATTTCTTTATCTGAACGGGCCGATTTTTCTTAATCCATTATTTTATAGGAATTCGATCGAAAAGATGGAAAAACATTTTGCATCACCTCTAATCAGTTTGGATTCTCGCTATGTTTGGTTTTCCGATTGCAACTTATATCCTATCAATAGCTGGGCTTGCAACTCTTATTGCTATTTATTTAGAAAGGAAGAAGAAATGTCACGTTCCCAAAAAAACAATCCTAACAAACATCTGCCTTGTCGAAGATAAGGCGCGAGTAAAGTCCTAATGCAGTATCGCTCTCCAGAGCTCTATCGTTGGTCTGGATATGCTTTTCCGGGCGGTCATATTGAAAAGGGAGAATCTCTCCATGATTCAGTTGTCCGTGAAATTTTAGAGGAAACGGGGTTGACTATTTCTCATCCGAAATTGGTTGGGGTTAAGAACTGGCATACGGATGAAGGAGTTCGCTACATCGTTTTTTGTTACAAAGCGACCGAATTTTCTGGTCAGATTCATTCGACAGAAGAGGGCGAGATTTCTTGGGTGAGACAAGGAAATCCTGCCTCAGCTGGACTTAGCCTACGATATGTTAGAACTTCTGCGTATGATGGAAGATGAGGAACTGTCAGAATATTACTATCACGAGCGGATAGAAGGTGGCTGGCGCAAGAGTATGTATTAAAAAATGTTTCCTTTTGTGTCTGAAGTGCAAAGATAGAAAGGTGGATGACTGTCATGATTTCATTATGGATTGCTATTGTTGCATTTTTCTTTTGGGCTTAAACCATTTTTTTCCTTCTAGAAATGCTGGATTCGGTTTGAGATTTCCATTTGCTTTTTCATACTTTAAAAAGGATGGAAGCAGAGCCAATCTAGGTTTTATAGATCAGTGATTTTGCTTAATTTGCTCATTTTTTTCTTTATTCTTTGTACACAGATTTAAACGAGAATAGGGTCTTGGCCTTGTCAATTATTAGTATTGTATTTTTCTGGGATATTAATTTTTAATTTCTTTTTAAAGAATAGTTTGATTGTTTTTATCAGTGATTTTTATAGCGACTATCTATCATTTGAAAGCCGGTTGGCGCAAGAGTATGTACTAAAAAGACTGACTAGGTCGGGGCCTAATCAGTCTTTTTCTTGCTTGTTATTTATCCTGTAAAAATCCTAGGTCTCTCAAGGCAGATTCTACATAGTCCAAATCCTGCTGGGAGTCGGCTTGTACTAGGTGATAGTGGACTCCATCTGTCAGTTCAGATAAGGGGCGAAAGGCACAGGATGCGACCTGTTGGAGAAAATGCTGGACATCTCGGCGGCAGGTCAGCTTCAGATAAGTCTGAATTTCGCCGTAAACTGGATGCTCAATCAAAAATAGTCTGCACGCGGCCGCCATTATCCACGATAGCCAGTAGCTCAGCTTCCATATCCTCAGCCCTATGCTGAACCTTGAAGAGCTGATGAAAAGCTGCGCTTTCTTGGCGGTCTTTATAAAGATAGCCTCGGTTGGTTGAGAGGATGGGGGCACCATCAGCCCGCAAGAGGGCAATATCTTGCACGATAATCTGTCTGGTCACATGGAAATGTTCCGCCAGTGACTGACCGTTGAGGGCAGCAGATGATGTTTTCAAAAGGTTTAATAGTTCTTCTCGTCTTTGCTTGGTCATAGCTTCATTGTAAACCAAAAGTCAGGAATCTTCAAGCTCTAGCGGATCTTTTTCAGCGCTTGATAGATGAACTTAGCAATGACAAAGTCGACCATGCTATGGATGACCGTACCAAGTCCAACCAGACCAAATAAGATATAGAAAGCATTAGCTGGATAGGCAGAAGTCGTGTAAAAGAGGATGCAGACGACCACCTCGCCAAAGGCATGAATCAAGGCCAGTAGGAAATTAAATATCCAAGTCTTCTTCTGGCTATCCAGTGTGTCCGGGTGCTTTTGCAGATAAAGAGCGCCGATGCTAGCAAAGAGCAAGTGGGATAGGGCTCTAAGCGTGATGATAAAAGGAAGCCCAGACATAAAAAATCCAATAGTGGAGCCAATCACAACAATCACCGTCATGAGAGGTGAAATAAACATAGCCAAAAAGATAGCGACATGGCTGGCTAAGGTGAAGGAAGCGGGCGGTATGACAATTTTAATCGGCATAACCAGCGGGATAACAATGGCTAGTGCAGTCAAAAAAGCGGTTAGTGTCATAAATTGATTTTTAGATCTTGGTTTCATAGTGACTCCTTTTTATCTGTATATACACTAGTATAGTACACTGTTTTTGCAGAAAGGTCAAGACCTGTAGGAAATCCTAAAAGAGATTTGTCAAAATGCTTAAAATAGCTTATACTAGAAAGGTGTGGAAATAGGAGAAAACTAGATTTTTAGAATTGAGTTGACCTTCACATCGTTTAGTGTTCTGCTGGATTTGAAAAATGAAAGAAGAGCTTAATCATATATAGATGGCTGGTATGGGAATTTAGCAGCCTTGACTAGAAATGGAGAAAAAATGAACAACTTACCAAACTGCCCCAAATGTAATTCAGAGTATGTCTACGAAGATGGAACGCTCTTGGTCTGCCCAGAATGCGCCTATGAATGGAATCCAGCTGAGGTTCAAGAAGCAGAAGAAGGACCAGTAGCGATCGATGCTAATGGCAATAAGCTGACTGATGGCGATACAGTTACCTTGATTAAGGACCTGAAGGTCAAAGGAGCACCTAAGGATCTCAAGCAAGGAACGCGCGTGAAAAATATCCGCATCGTGGAAGGCGATCATAATATTGACTGTAAGATTGACGGCTTCGGTGCGATGAAGCTCAAGTCAGAGTTTGTTAAGAAAATTTGAGGTCTCTATGAATCGCCGTTTTATCTTAATTTATCGAATTGTTCTGTTTATTCTCGCCTTTTTGGGTGTGTATCTGGAAATCACTAAGTATGGCGTGGGCATGCTCATGTACTATACGGTTTTGTCCAATCTCTTGGTCCTGCTCTTTACGGGCTATCTTGTCTATCTGATGACGAGATCTAGCGATGCTTGGAAGGCGCCGAAAATCTTGAGAATCAAGGGTGGGGTAACCATGTCCATCATGATTACTTGTGTCGTTTATCACCTCTTGTTGGCCCCGATTGCGACAGATTTTTACCGTCTAGAGAATTTTTCTTTGCCATTATATAGTACCCTTGGTATTTCTTCTGGATACAGTAATCTTTGACAAGTCGCGCCAGTACCGTTGGTTTGATCCGATTTCCTGGACAAGTGTGCCCTTGGTCTATATGGCCTTTGCCCTCTTTAATGGTTTCTTCCTGAAAATAGATATTCCAAAGATCAAGGACAATCCATTTCCTTACTTTTTCCTCAATGTCTTTAAGAAAGGCTGGCCTTATGTCATCCAGATGTGTTTGATTATCTTTTGCAGCCTACCTGATCTTTGGTTTTGTCTTTTACGGGATAAAATCCATCCCTTTCTCAAAGAAAAAAGCTTCAGAGTGACATGTGAATTTTAGATGAAAAACAGATTTCACTAATCCTTACCCAGTTGAGCAGAAAAAAATACAATTTTTCTTGAAATAGTTTTGAATTTGTGATATAGTATAAAAAAATTAAATAATCCTTTAATTCTATCCAGAGAGATAGACAAGGAGCAAGTAAAAAGATGGGTGGAGTGTAAGCAAGTGCGTCTTGTTTTAGCTTGCCTGACTAGATTTTCTGAAGTCTCCTTGTATGAGGAGACTTTTTCTGTTGTTTGAGGAGGAAAGAATGAAAACAAAAGAAGTTGTCGATGACATCACCATGAACCGTGCGATTACACGGATTACCTATGAAATCATCGAGCGCAATAAGGATTTGAACCAAGTGGTCTTGGCTGGCATTAAGACCCGCGGGGTTCACTTGGCACACCGCATTCAGAAGCGGCTGGCTCAGTTAGAGAATATTGATATTCCAGTCGCAGAAGTAGATACTAAGCCTTTCCGAGATGATATCAAGGTTGAGGAAGATACGACAGTGATTCCAGTGGATATTACTGATCGTCAAGTAATCCTGATTGACGATGTCCTCTACACAGGGCGGACAATCCGAGCAGCTATTGACAATCTGGTCAGTCATGGACGGCCGTCTCGGGTTGGCCTAGCTGTCTTGGTAGACCGTGGTCACCGCGAGCTGCCCGATACGGGCAGACTATGTTGGCAAGAACATTCCGACTAGCCAAACTGAGGAGATTGTTGTTGAGATGACCGAGACAGACGGTCAAGATCGTGTTTTGATTATGGGGGAGTAATAAACTAAATGAGTCAAGATGTTAAGTATGATGTGCATGATATGCCAAAGCCAGGTTTGCTTTTAGGACTATCCTTTCAGCACTTGTTCGCCATGTTTGGAGCGACAGTCTTGGTACCGATTCTGGTGGGAATTGACCCAGCGGTAGCCCTCTTTTCCAGCGGTCTGGGAACACTTGCCCATCTGACTGTTACCAAGTACAAAGATTCCTGCCTACATGGGATCCAGCTTTGCTTATATCGCAGCCATGCAGATGCTGATGAAGACAGATGGTATCGGAGCGGTTGCACAGGGAGCCATCACCGGTGGTTTGGTTTATTTCATTGTAGCACTGATTGTCAAGTTTGCTGGCAATGCTTGGATTGACAAGGTGCTGCCGCCAGTAGTGGTAGGGCCTATCATCATGGTCATCGGTCTGAGCTTGGCTGGAACAGCTGTTAGCGATGTGATGAATAAGACTTTGACTAATGGGGAAAAGGTTTATGATTTGACCTACTTCACTATTGGAATGGTCACTCTCTTGGCAGTCATCCTCTTTAATATCTATGGTAAGAAAATTGTGGGAATTATCCCAGTCTTGCTAGGTCTGATAGTCGGCTACATCTTTAGCTTGATTCTAGGGGCTGTGACTGGGCAGGAAATCGTCTCTTTTGCCAAGGTTGGGAGAAGCTTCTTGGTTCCACCTTCCGCCAATGAGTCTGCCATTCTTAGACTATGATGTGAAATTTTACCCAAGCGCAATCCTAACTATGGCGCCTATCGCCTTTGTAACCATGACAGAACATTTCGGGCATGTTATGGTACTAAATAGCTTGACAGGCAAGGACTTCTTCAAGGATCCAGGACTGGACAAGACCTTGACTGGTGATGGTCTGGCTCAGATTATTGCAGGGCTTTTCGGAGCACCGCCAGTGACTAGCTACGGAGAGAATATCGGAGTCATGGCGCTCAATAAAATCTACAGCGTCTATGTGATAGCGGGTGCAGCAGTGCTGGCTATTGTCATGAGCTTTGTGGGCAAGGTTTCAGCTCTGCTCCAATCCATCCCAAGTCCTGTGCTGGGTGGTATTTCCATCGCCCTCTTTGGGGTAATTGCTTCGAGCGGTCTCAAAATTCTGATCGAAGCACAGACCAACTTTGACAACAAAAAGAATCTCTTGATTGCCAGTGTCATCTTGGTATCTGGTATCGGTGGTCTGACCTTGCAGCTGTCTGGTCTGCAAATCTCAGGAGTTGCCTTGTCAACTATTCTGGGAATTGCCCTCTATCTTGTCCTGCCTGAGCCCAAGGATTGAGCTAGGCGACTAAATCATTAACTTTCGTTCAAAAATAGCTTGCTCTCAGAGCGACTTTACTTGCAGCACTCTGGAAGCCCTCATTCTTTCATAAAGGAGAATTACATCATGTCATCCAATCAAATCGCTCTTAAGAACCTTGTTTCTATGGAAACTCTGTCAAATGAAGAAGTTATGGCCTTGATTAAACGCGGAATCGAATTTAAAAATGGCGCTAAAGTCCATTATGATGAACAGCATATCGTGTCTAACCTTTTCTTTGAGTCATCTACACGGACCCACAAGGCCTTTGAAGTAGCAGAGTTGAAGTTAGGTTGCGATCTTCTGGACTTTGATGTCAAGACCAGCTCGGTCAACAAAGGAGAAACCTTATATGACACTATCCTGACCATGTCTGCCTTTGGCGTTGATGTTTGTGTCATTCGTCACCCTGAAGTAGATTATTACAAAGAGCTAGTGGAAAGTCCAACAATTACGACTTCTATCGTAAACGGAGGAGACGGTTCTGGTCAGCATCCCTAGCCAAAGCTTGCTGGATTTGATGACTATTTATCAAGAGTTTGGTCGCTTTGAAGGACTCAAGGTTGCGATTGCTGGTGACTTGGACCATTCGCGCGTGGCTAAGTCAAATATGCAGATTCTCAAGCGCTTGGGTGCAGAGCTCTACTTTGCTGGTCCGGAAGAATGGCGGAGCCAAGAGTTTGCGGACTATGGTAAGTTTGTCACTATTGATGAGGTGATTGATCAAGTGGATGTCATGATGTTCCTGCGCGTGCAGCATGAGCGCCATGACTACGAGTCCATCTTTTCTAAAGAAAATTACCACAGACTGCATGGGTCTGACTCAAGAGCGCTATGACCGCATGAAAGATACGGCGATTCTCATGCATCCGGCTCCAGTTAACCGCGATGTAGAAATTGCGGATCATCTGGTCGAAGCACCAAAATCGCGTATCGTTGAACAAATGACCAACGGCGTCTTTGTCAGAATGGCTATTATCGAAGCAGTTCTGAAAGGTCGTCAATAATCTCGGACAGTAGGCCGGGAGTGGGTGAAGCTATGTGAAGCAATCCCACTCCCTATTATTATATATCTTATGTGGATAGTCGTGGGCGGTCTGCATCTTGGACAGGAGGGAACAATGGCAAAGAGACTTTTAATATTAGAAAATGGCATGATCTTCGAAGGGGAAGCTTTTGGGGCAGATCTTTTTGTGACAGGCGAAATCGTCTTTAACACAGGCATGACAGGCTATCAGGAATCGATTACGGACCAGTCTTATAACGGCCAGATTTTGACCTTTACCTATCCCTTGGTTGGAAATTATGGCGTCAATCGGGACGACTATGAATCCATTCTGCCAACCTGCAAGGGAGTGGTGGTCTATGAGTATGCACGTCGTGCCAGCAATTGGCGCCAGCAATTGTCTTTGGATGAGTTCCTCAAAATCAAAAAGATACCAGGCATTTCGGGAATTGATACAAGGGCACTAACCAAGATTATCCGCCAGCATGGAACCATGCGGGCAACCATTGCCAATGCAGAGGATAGCATTGAGCATTTGCAAGACCAGCTGCAGGCGACAGTTCTGCCGACTGATAACATCAAGCAGGTGTCTACCAAGCAGTCTTATCCAGCTCCAGGGAACGGGTCGCAGCGTGGTATTGGTGGACTTTGGTCTCAAACATTCTATCCTGCGGGAGTTAGCCAAAGCGCAACTGCAGCGTGACAGTGGTGCCTTATGATACCAGAGCTGAGGAAATTCTCCAGCTCAATCCTGACGGGAGTCATGCTGTCAAATGGACCGGGAAATCCGGAAGATGTGCCGGAGGCTCTGGACATGATTCGTGGTGTTCAGGGCAAAGATTCCAATTTTCGGAATCTGTATGGGACATCAGCTCTTCTCCATGGCTAACGGTGCTAAGACGCATAAGATGAAGTTCGGCCACCGTGGCTTTCAACCATGCGGTACGTGAGATTGCGACAGGCCGAGTTGACTTTTACCAGTCAAAAATCACGGCTATGCAGTCAGTCGTGAGGATTTGCCAGAATGCCTGATTGTGACTCATGAAGAAATCAATGATAAGTCTGTCGAAGGTGTGCGCCATCGGGATTATCCTGCCTTTTCTGTGCAGTTCCACCCAGATGCTGCGCCGGGACCGCATGATGCAGACTATCTCTTTGATGAGTTTATGGAAATGATGGATGCCCATCAGGCTTACTAGGAAGCAAGATTGAGAGGTGCACTATGCCAAAAACGTAAAGATATTCAGAAAATTATGGTCATCGGTTCTGGTCCGATTGTTATTGGTCAGGCTGCGGAGTTTGACTATGCTGGGACTCAGGCTTGCCTGTCCTTGAAAGAAGAGGGCTACAGTGTTGTCTTGGTTAATTCTAATCCAGCGACCATCATGACGGACAAAGGAAATTGCAGACCGAGTTTATATCGAGCCTATCACGCTGGAGTTTGTTGCGCGGATATTGCGTAAGGAGCGGCCAGATGCTCTTCTGCCTACTCTGGGCGGTCAGACTGGACTCAATATGGCTATGGAATTATCCAAGTCAGGGCTTTTAGAAGAGCTGGGAGTGGAACTCTTGGGGAACCAAGTTATCGGCCATTGACCAAGCGGAAGACCGGGACCTCTTTCAAGCAGCTGATGGAAGAGTTAGGCCAGCCCATCCCTGAGTCAGAAATTGTCAATACAGTTGATGAAGCACTGGAATTTGCGGCTGGCATCGGCTATCCAGTCATTGTCCGTCCGGCATTTACACTGGGAGGAACTGGCGGTGGTATCTGTAGCAATGAGGAAGAGCTGCAGGAAATCGCAGAAAACGGCCTCAAACTCTCTCCGGTTACTCAGTGTCTGATTGAGCGCTCCATAGCAGGCTTTAAGGAAATCGAATACGAAGTCATGCGGGATGGTGCAGACAATGCGCTGGTCGTATGTAATATGGAAAAACTTTGATCCAGTCGGCATCCACACAGGTGATTCTATCGTTTTTGCACCTAGTCAGACCATCTCAGACTATGAATACCAGATGCTGCGGGACGCCAGCCTCAAGATTATCCGTGCGTTGAAGATTGAGGGGGCTGTAAGTGCAGCTGGCTCTGGACCCGCATAGTTTCAAATACTATGTTATCGAGGTCAATCCACGGGTTTCCCGCTCATCAGCCCTTGCCTCTAAGGCGACCGGCTATCCGATTGCCAAGCTGGCGGCGAAAAATCGCGGTCGGGCTTACATTGGATGAAATCATTAATCCGGTGACAGGTTCTACTTATGCCATGTTTGAGCCGGCTCTGGACTATGTGGTCGCTAAGATTCCACGCTTTCCATTTGATAAAGTTCGAGCAGGGTGAGCGCCGTCTGGGAACCCAGATGAAGGCGACCGGGGAAGTCATGGCTATCGGTCGCAATATCGAGGAGAGTCTGCTCAAGGCTTGCCGCTCTCTGGAAGTTGGTGTGGACCACAATGAGTTGCCTGCTCTCAGTCAAGTAAGCGATGATGAGCTGATGAGGAAGATTGTCAAGGCGCAAGACGACCGACTTTTTCTATATCTCAGAGGCTATTCGCCGTGGTTACAGTCCGGATGAAATTGCGGAGCTGACCAAGATTGATGTCTTTTTCCTGGATAAGCTGCTCCATATTTACGAAATCGAGCAGGAACTGGCTAGTCATATCGGAGATAGCTATGTGCTCAAGAAAGCCAAGCAAAATGGCTTTGCGGATACTAAGATTGCTGCCTTGTGGGACATGACAGCTGAGCAGGTGCGTCGCATCCGGCAGGAGCAGAAGATTGTGCCGGTTTACAAGATGGTGGATACCTGTGCTGCTGAGTTCGAGTCTGCGACGCCTTATTTCTACTCTACCTATGGCTTTTGAAAATGAATCTGTCAAATCCAGCAAGGAATCTGTTCTGGTGCTGGGCTCAGGTCCTATCCGAATCGGGCAAGGGGTCGAGTTTGACTATGCGACTGTTCATTCTGTAAAGGCTATTCAGGCAGCTGGTTATGAAGCGATTATCATGAACAGCAATCCGGAGACTGTATCGACTGACTTTTTCTGTCTCTGACAAGCTCTACTTTGAGCCGCTGACCTTTTGAAGATGTTATGAATGTCATTGAGCTGGAGCAGCCTAAAGGGTGTTATTGTTCAGTTTGGCGGACAGACAGCCATTAATCTGGCAGAGCCTCTGTCCAAGGCTGGTGTTAAGATTTTAGGTACTCAAGTAGCGGACTTGGATCGAGCTGAGGATCGGGATCTCTTTGAGCAAGCTCTGAAAGGAGCTGGATATTCCGCAGCCGCCAGGTCAGACGGCTACTAATGAAGAGGAAGCAGTAGAAGCTGCTCGTAAGATTGGCTTCCCTGTTCTGGTGCGACCTTCCTATGTCTTGGGTGGCCGTGCCATGGAAATCGTAGAAAACGAAGCGGATCTACGCTCTTATATGCGGACAGCGGTTAAGGCCAGTCCAGACCATCCGGTTTTGGTTGATTCTTATATTGTTGGTGATGAGTGCGAAGTGGATGCCATTTCAGATGGCCGTCAGGTCTTGATTCCAGGGATTATGGAGCATATCGAGCGGGCAGGGGTTCACTCAGGGGATTCCATGGCAGCCTATCCGCCGCAAACCCTATCGCAGAAAGTCAAGGATACCATTGCAGACTATACCAAGCGTTTGGCTCTGGGACTCAACTGTATTGGCATGATGAATATTCAGTTCGTCATCAAGGATGAGCAGGTCTATGTCATTGAGGTCAATCCACGGGCCAGCCGGACTGTTCCTTTCTTGTCCAAGGTGACTGATATTCCGATGGCACAAGTAGCGACTCGTTTGATTCTTGGGGAAAGTTTGGCAGAGCTGGGCTATGAAGATGGCCTTCATCCAGAAAGTTCCATGGTTCATATCAAGGCGCCAGTCTTCTCCTTTACCAAGCTGGCGAAGGTCGACAGTCTCTTGGGACCTGAAATGAAGTCTACCGGCGAAGTCATGGGCAGCGACCGAACTTTGGAAAAAGCGCTCTACAAGGCTTTTGAGGCTTCCTATCTCCATCTGCCAAACTTTGGTAATGTCGTCTTTACTATCGCAGACGATAGCAAGGAAGAAGCCCTGCAGCTGGCTCAGCGTTTTGCCAATATTGGCTATGGTATCTGGGCAACCAAGGGAACAGCCTCCTATTTTGAAAATCATGGTCTACACGTCCGTCTGGTGGAAAAAATCGGCAGTGATGATAACAAGGATATCCCAGCCTATATCCGCAAGGGCAAGGTTCAGGCTATTATCAACACGGTCGGAACCAAGCGGACAGCAGATAAGCATGGTCAAATTATCCGCAGCTCAGCTATTGAGCACGGAGTTCCACTTTTCACAGCCTTGGACACGGCCGTTGCCATGCTGAAGGTACTGGAAAGCCGCAGTTTCACTACAGAGGCGATATAGAGACGATTTTTGACTTCCAGATTGTCATTTGACCGTATGCAAGTCGAAAAAGTAATCTCAAACAGCAAACATTGAAAAAAAGCATCTGTCCAAGCTTATTCTGTCCTTGAATAGTCATAATAAATAACCTTTCAAATATATTTGAATTAAAAAGCAAAGAGGAAGTGGGAAATGAATCTACTTCCTTTTTGCTTTATTTTCTTAAAAAAACTTGACAAAGAAGTTGACAAAGTGTATGATATTAACCAGTTAATAAACTGGTTAATAATGAGTTAAGGAGATATTATGAAACGCGCTTTAAAAATTCTTAGCCTGCCTTAGTCTGCTGGCCCTGGCCTTGTGTCTCTGGGCTTGTCAGTCTCAAAAGGAATCTAGTCAATCCAGTCCCTCGCAAGGATTGAAAATTGTAACTAGCTTTTATCCTATTTACTCCATGGTTAAGGCTATATCAGGCGATCTGAATGACGTGCGCATGATTCAGTCTAGCAGTGGTATTCATGATTTTGAGCCTTCAGCCAATGATGTGGCAGCCATCTATGATGCAGATGTCTTTGTCTATCATTCACGGACCTTGGAGTCCTGGGCGGGAGAGCTGAATCCTAGTCTCAAGAATTCCAAGGTTCAAGTCCTTGAGGCTTCCCAGGGTATGAAGCTGGATCGAGTCGCTGGCTTGGAAGATGTCCAAGCGGGAGAGGGAGTGGATGAGAAGACGCTCTATGACCCCCATACCTGGTTGGATCCTCAGAAGGCTGCGGAGGAAGCCCAGATTATCGCCGACAGACTGTCGGAGCTGGATAGCGACCATCGGGATACTTATCAGGCCAATGCTCGAAAATTTCAAGAAGAGGCCAAAGAGCTGACAGAACGCTATCAGGAGATTTTTCGATAAAGTGCCCAACAAGACCTTTGTCACCCAGCATACAGCCTTTTTCTTATCTAGCCAAGCGCTTCGGGCTGACCCAGCTGGGCATTGCTGGTATTTCACCGGAGCAGGAGCCTAGTCCGCGTCAGCTGACAGAGATAGAAGACTTTGTCAAGGAGCATCAGGTGAAGACCATTTTTGTGGAAAGCAATGCTTCTTCCAAAGTGGCTCAAACCTTGGTCAAGGCGACTGGTGTACAAATCAAAGGAGCTGAATCCTCTGGAAGCAGACCCAGCCAACCAACTATCTTATTTAGAAAAATTTAGAAAAAGAATCTAGCAGTTTTTAGCTAAAGATTTGAAAGGATAAAAGACAACCATGAAAAAGAAATATTTCCTTGTTTCAGCAGCTGTATTAGCTCTTGGCGTCGGAACTTATGGGCTTATCCAATGGCAAGCTCAACCTCGACCCTCAGACCAAAAGATAACAAAGTAGCCTATATTGAGGACAAGGCTTCGGGCGACAAGTTGGATAAAAATTTGACATCTGACCAAGTCAATGATGAAGAAGGTATTGAAGCAGAGCAGATTGTCGTGAAAATCACAGACAGAGGCTACGTCACTTCCCATGGAGACCATTATCATTACTTTGATGGAAAGGTGCCTTTTGATGCCATTATCAGCGAAGAGTTGATTATCCGAGATCCTAACTACACGCTGCAGGAAGCAGATATTGTCAATGAGGTCAAGGATGGTTATATCATCAAGGTGGAGGGGAAGTATTATCTCTACCTCAAGGATGCCAAGCATACCAGTAATGTCCGCTCGGTGGATGAGATTGCTCGGCAGAAGAAGCTGTATAAGACCAAGGAAGAAGGCGATAGTGGCAAATCTTCCACTACAAAATCAAGCAAGACTCGCGATTTCAGCCAGCCTAGCAAGTCCCTCGCTGCGGGAAAGACGGCAACAGACCTTGCAGGAGTTTCTTACCAAGGCCAAGGGGGATATAGGACGGATGATGGTTATACGTTTAGTCCGTCTGATATCATCGAAGATACTGGCGATGCTTTTATCGTGCCACATGGCGGGCATTTTCACTACATTCCTAAGAGCGACCTGTCACCAGCAGAATTGGCTGCGGCTCAGAGCTACTGGAATAGCAGGCAGGCCGGCGGACGGGTGAATCCGCCTAACTACGGTAGGCCGATAGTATCTTCCAACACATGGAATCAAAATAGTGCTGGCAATCAGGGTGGATCAGTCTCAAATCCGTCTCCACAGCTACCAAATCATTCAAAGATTGAGCAGTCAAGTCCGGGCTTAGTGGTTACTCAGCCGAGTCCGTCCAATCCGCTCCAGCCGTCTCAACCATCTCAGCCATCCTTGCCAAGTCTGCTGCAGCAACTCTATGCCCTGCCTCAATCTCAGCGCTATCATGAAGGGGACGGCGTGGTGTTTGATCCCGCTGAAAATCAGCCGTCGGACAGAAAAATGGGAATCGTTATTCCCTCACGGAGACCACCATCATTTCATTCCTTATGACAAACTGTCAGACTTAGAAGCGAGATTGCCCGCTTGATTCCTATTGGCTATACTTACGAGCCGCTAGGAGATCCTCTGCAAGCTTTGAAGCCTCAGCTACCGTCACAGCCTGATCACGACCATGGTTTTTCATGCGGAGGCTGTCATTGGCAAGGATGACCAAGGCTACATGGTATCGCATGGAGACCATGCTCATTACTTTTACAAGAAAGACTTGACTGCTGAACAGATTCAAGCAGCGGAGCAGGTCTTGGCCAAGCAGCAGCCAGTAAAACCGTCTGCAGCAGTCAATGATGCTGAACGCTATTCACGCGATGCCAGCGATGAGGAAAAAGATTGCTTATATCTGCCAAACCTATGGCGTTCCCAAGGAAGCGGTTCGCATCTCAAATGGCTTCTTTGTCTTTAATAACCCTGACCAAGCCTATGATCCGACTCATATCCACCCCTATGCTGTCCGCAAGGAGCATGTCCGCATTCCTCTGGTAACGGGCAATGCAGAGCTGGACTTCATGAATGAGCTCTACACAACAGCCTTGCGCTCAGGTCTTTCGCCTTACAGTCTGCAGGTAGAAGATGGGCAGTTTGTCATTCCTCATGGCGATCATAACCACTATATCAAGATCCAGTCTAAGGGCGCAGCAGAAGCCTTGAAAAATCGTCTGCCTCAGATTCAATCTAAGTATGAACAGGGCGATTATGATGAGGCCGCTATTTTGCAAAAAAAGTAGAAAGCCTAAAAAGCAGACAGTCAGCGTCTCTATGCTGATGATCCTCTTATGCAGCGGCGGATTGAGCTTGCTTTGGGGCAGTTTGTGGAAACTATGAAGAAGCTGCCTAGCAACTCAACAGCTGGTTATTTGAACAGTCTGGATAACTTTGATAAGCAATTTATCCATGTGGATCAGACGGTCAAGCCAATCCAAGAGACCGAGCTGGACAAGACTTATCAAGGGCTTTTGGAGAGAATGAACCGACTTGACACAGATAGCTATGGACTGAAGAAAGCTGACTTGCTGCAGCGTCTGCAAAATGCTTATGCTGGCCAGAATCAAGCTGAAATGGCAGAGCTAGGACAATTACTATCAGCTTTAGAAGATTATCATGATCGGACAGGAGTCACAGCGGTTGATTATATTCGCTATTTCTACCAAGCATTAGAGGATGGACGTTTGAGCCCTGAGCTGCGCAGAAAAGCAGCTGGGCTGACCTTGACTCTCTATAAGTCCCAAGCCTTTATAGAAGCGACCAATCTCCAACAGCTTTTCCCTGCCCTCTATCAGACTAAGAAAGAGATTGCAGTTGCCCTTGCTAGCGGTCAGCCTTCTCCGTCCTCTGAAAAGACAGAGCTGGATCAGGGAGAGCCCGATCAGCCAACCTATAAGGCCATGATTTATGAATTTTTGAAGGGGATTTATGATGATTTTGGCATTTCGGATGATAGCGAGAAGAGCGCTCAAGCCCTTGTCTTTCTTGGAAAAGCGCAGGAACTGCTTGGAGAAGTAAAGGACCAAAACAGCCGAGCAGACTATGCAGCTAGAATCTTGGAATTAGGCAAGAAGTTAAAGAGCAGCAGCTCAGATAAGCAAGCTCTGCTGGCAGCCAGTCAGAAGCTTTTGGATCAGATGAGCCGGACCATTGCCGGACAAAAGGAAGAGCCAGCTAATACGGAAAATCAGGAAGTTTATCAACAGCTTTATAATCTGCTCATGTCTATTCATCAGTATTTGGAAAAGAATCAAGGAAGTGAGCAGCAATACCAGCAGCTGGAGCAGCTTTTTGATAAGCTCGGACAGAGAGCTACAGACAAGAAAGAGCTGCTTAAGAAATCCTGGCCTTCCAGCAGTCACTCGTCCATCCTGAGGGGGCAAACGAGTCTGATTCTCAGCATAGGGACGATGATGGCTACCACTTTAATCTGCAGGATATGGTCGGAGCGGATGAGCAAGGCTATCGGCTAGCCCATCTGGATCACGAGCACTATATTTACAAGAAAGACTTGTCAGAAGCTGAGCGTCAAGCAGCGGATGCCTATGCGGTGCAAAAAGGCTTCCTGAAAGCATCAGCTGAACAACCTGCTTCTGGTCAGCCATCCAGCAGCAGTGCTCCAGAAACTGGCCAAACTGGCAATCTACCTTCCGAATCTGCCACTGGAGAAGCAGCTCAAAACCAATCTGACAAACCTGCAGAAGCTTCGATAGCTGCAAATCCAACTGGTCAATCAAGCTTAGCAGCGAGTTTTGGCATGACAGAGGAAGCATTCAACCAGAAATTGCAGGAACTTTCTCAGCTCTACGGTGTCAGCCCAGAGACTTTCAACTATAATCCAGCAACCAGAAGCGTCAGCTTTACAGGAACTGACGGACAGCTGAAAACTGTTCAGATTAACTAAGCTTACATTTTGATGCAAAACAAGAATAAAACGAATGATGAAGACCAAGCCAAGTCTAAGACCGTCATTCGTTTTTGATTTACACAAGCCTATACTTATTTGATTGATATTGTGTTAAAATAAACAGAGACTGATAGATGAAAGGATTGTCGTCATGACAGAAAAAGAACTACCCATCAAAGAATATCTTAGAGTAAAAAAAAGAAGCTATTTATAGCCGCCTTATATTCTTGCTAACGGCCGTTACAGGAGCTATTCTATCCTTTATTTTAATTCATTCAGGATCTAGGAATCTAATCTTTGAAAATATTTCAATTGGCTTAGTTGTGTTTGCAGGTATTTTTATATCAAGGCCGTATTGGACAAAAAGAAACAATACGAGAATCAGTATCCAGAATTGAAAGGAATGTCTACAAGAGGTACTGAAGCTTCTGGGAATTTTTGGGAAAAACATCTGATTGTATATCCAGCCATTTTTGTTTTATATGGCTTGGGCCTTTTTACTTCTTATCATCCTGTTCAAAATCAGGAGATAATAGATGTTGATCTTCCGGCGATTAGTACAGAAACTGAGTATAGTTTGGATTTTCCAAAATCGGATAGTTCAGCGAGCACCAGCGACAGTCAAGGAGATACTCAATCTGAGGCTTCGTCGGTCGGACAAGAGGAAGAGGTCAATAAATGAATAAAAGAAAAACTATTTATTTTAGTGATAGCTGTCTTACTAGTAGCTTTTTGTAGCTTTGTTTATCTAAAAACAATTCTTTTCTTCCTCCAAGCCAAAGGAAGAGTCCAGAAAGGAAATATTAAATGATGAAATTTGGAAAATTTAAAAATTTACAGCATGTATCTACTCATTTACCACAAATAAATATTCCTCGAGCAAAAAGACTGTTGATAAATACATTTTCAACAATTTCTATTAGAAAAATCCTCTATTAATAGAAGAGTTAAAAAGTACTATTTTCATGTTATAAAAAAATTGCAAGTCAACGATCTTATGAAGAATTACTAACCTTGTTAGCTAAGTATCTGGAACTTCCATATTTTTTCTGAAAATTAGTACTCATTGACCAACTATAGATTGGTAGCCAAGGTTGAATTTGAAAAATAGTATGGCAGAATCATTAAAAATCAATTGCTATCTGACTTAATTTTATTAATTAATCTGACATTTGATTTTTCCAAAGTTGATAATAACAAAGTTTTTAGTTTTTATCTCGAAAAATTGACTATACTTTGTTGAGAGAGCTCCTTGATTCTACAATAGAAATTATGAACAATGCAGAAAATATAAATTATGAAAAAAATTAAGTAAATTATTTACAATAATTTCCCAAGATGAGAATATCTTTGAAAATCTTCAAAACTCTAAAAGTAAGAAGAAAAATTTTGTTGAGTATTATCAAGTAGATTGAAAAAGAAATTATTGTAGATGGGGGAGGAATATGAAGTGAAGATAGCACGCTTAACACCACATTTTTATTTTAGTGAATAAAAATCATCAAAAGAAAAACTTAGGAAGCATTTTTGGGTTCTGATACTAGACAAGAGGCAGCAGCTTTTTTAGTAACTTAAGTCCTTGTTCTAACTCTTCTGTCGTATCTGGTGAACAGGTGGCTACACGAAGAGCTGATTGTTCTACTCCTCCTACCAGAAAGCGTTCTGCGCATAAAATTTCCACACTGTTTTTATTGGCCAATTCTTCAAAGTCATACCCATTTATGTGTTCAGGCAAAGGCAACCATTGAAATAAAACATAAGGATTGGCAGCAGCAGAGTTTGGAAAAATACTGACGGTACAAAGCATTGCGTTCTTTAGCTAAGGCTTTTTTTCTTTCAATAACCTCATCGGCTTTACCGCTGACAATTAGCTCGCTGACGATATTAGCATCAAGCAAGGGGATATGAGTATTAAGAGTGTCAGCAGTTTTTGTAAATTGAGGCTGCAAATGGCTAGGAACAACCATATACGCCACACGCAGACCAGCAAATAAAGACTTGGACAGTCCGTGGATATAGATTGTATGCTGGGGAATGAGCTGAACAAAAAGGTGGTGTGTTTTTAGCATTTATAAAAGCATAAGTATCATCTTCTATCAGCAAAAGATGATTTTTAACAATAAAGCTCTGCTAACTGTCTTCGGCGCTTCAAAGACAGGCTAACAGTGGTTGGATTATTAGAAGTAGGAACCAAATAAAGGGCCTTGAGTTTCTGCTGTTTGAGTGTTTTTACTAAATCTTGAATGAGTATTCCTTCTTTATCGCTTTTTAAAGGTACCAGTTCAATCTGAAATTGATTAGCAAGAGCTATAAAATTTGTATAGGTAAAAGTGTCTACTCCAATTTTATCGCCAGCTTTAAAGAGAGTCAAAAATGCGATGACTAAAAGCGTTCTGGGTGCCATCGGTCAGCAAGATATTGTTGACAGAAGTTTGGACTTGAAATTTTTGTAGCCAGTTTTGAGCAGTCAATTTTTGCTTTTGCTCCTGTTCCGTTTGACTGGCATCAAATTCAAATAATTGATCAACTGATTGGCTCTGCATCAATTTTCTAGATACATCAGATACGATATGATTCAGTTGATAATAGGAGCATAAGACACTGAGGCGGATACAAGTCTCGTCCTTTTTAAAGGCTGATAAAGGAAGAGGAGGCTGAGATGAGACAAAAGTCCCCTTGCCAATTACAGCATGAATGAGCCCCTTTTGCATGCAAATTTTAAATGCTCTTGTAACAGTGCTTAAATTAATATCTAAAAATCTGCCAATTCTCGCTGCGGTGGAAGCTGAGTTCCAAAAAGACAAGCGTCCCGCCCTAATGTCTTGCTCTAAGAGTTGGGCTAAATGAAAATATAGGGGTGTTTTTAGTAAATTTCTGTCAGGTTTCCAAGTCATAGGGTAATTTTCAAATGAATTAATAGACATAGGCTCTCCTTAAATTGTCTGTCATACAATCTTATCGGTCCCCGTTAAAGAGTTTTCCTTTATAATAATTGTATGGATTGTATGCTTTATTATATCATTTTTAAAGGAGTTTAAAATGACTGACCTAACAAAGGGAGGTGAATTAAAAGCGCTTTTTGTTTTTGCCCTCCCTATTTTCTTAGGAAACTTATTTGAGCAGCTTTATAATATTACAGATACTGTTATCGTTGGTAATCTTTTTGGGAGCTGAAGCCCTTGCTGCTGTTGGTTCTAGTACTCAAATATTAGCGTTGACAATATCAGTATCTACAGGGATGTCTATTGGTGCAAGTGTTATTATTTCCCAACTTTATGGCGCTAAAAAGAAATCAAAATATGAAAAAAGTCGTTGACACAAATATTATTTTTATTAGTCTGTTTCTTTCTTTTTAATGGTCTTAGGTCTACTTTACTCTCCTGTTCTTTTAGAACACTTGAATGTTCCAGCCAGCCTGCTATCTGATGCAGATGCGTATTTACAAACTATTTTGTTGAGACGTCATTTTTCATAAAATTTTTCACTTATGGTGTTGTTGGTGCCGCTCTGGCAACCGTACTTGCACAGGTCTTTTTCCTTTATAGTCTGTTTGCGCTACATGTACAGATATTATCCTAAACTGGCTCCCAATCTTCTTCATTTAAAGTGGAAAGTCAGCGTTTTAAAGACTTCTTTAGCTATCGGGCTTCCTGCTATGTTACAGCAAATTTTTATCAGTTTAGGTTTTTTGGTTATCCAATTTTTAGTCAATGGCTTTGGAGCAAATGCGATTGCTGCTTATACTGCCGCTTCCAAAGTGGATGCTTTTGCAGAAATGCCTGCTATTAATTTAGGTCAGGCTCTTATGAATTTTACCGCTCAAAATAAAGGGGCAGGTGAACAAAAACGGATAGCAAAAAGGAGGCAGGAGCGCCTTTAATAATAACTTTGGGGATTTCGATTGCTATTTCTGGACTTATTTACAGTTTTGCTCCTCATTTTATTGCTATTTTTAATCGTCAGAAGGCAATTGTTCAGATTGGAGAAGGCTATCTACGAATTGTATCTATTTTTTACTTTGTTTTTGGTGCTATGCAGGTGTTGAATGGTCTATTATTGGGATATGGAAAATCCTTATTGCCATTGATTGCTTCTGTCACCACCTTTTGTCTGCTGCAGGTTCCGTTAGCTGTCTGCTTATCTCATACAAAACTAGGTTTTAACGGTATCTGGCTGGCAGCCCTTTTTGGCTGGTTTGCAGGCTTTTTAATGAGACTAATTTATTTTACTAATATTTCAAAACACATTGAGAGAAAGGAGTAGAAATGAAAGCAGTTTACATTTATGAGCAGGGAGACCCTTCAGTCATCCAAATTGGTGATTTGCCTGTCCCAGAGGTGATACCTAAAACAGTTCTCATCAAAGTTTTGGCAGTCTCGGTCAATTATGTTGATACCTTTATTCGCTCGGGACTTTATCAGACTCAATTGCCTCAACCTTATATTCTCGGTCGGGATGCTGTTGGCGAGGTGGTCAGCGTTGGTGATGACGTTAGCCAATTTGCCGCTGGTGATTTAGTCTGGACCAATAGTATGGGTTATGATAGCAGGCAGGGGGTCACTAGCGAATATGCTTTGATCCCGGCAGAAAGGCTTTTCTCAGTTCCTGAAGGAGCCGATCCAGTAAGACTAATTGGAGCTGTTCACTCTGCTGCGACTGCGGCCATCGTTTTGCAGGATATTATGCAACTGGCAAGAGGTCAAACCTTATTAATTGAAGGGGCAGCAGGCCATGTAGGCAGCAAACTGCTTTGCCTTGCCCATGAAGCAGGTGCAAAGGTTGTTACGACCTCTAACTATCAGGATTTTTCAAAATTAGGCCAAATTGGGAGTTCTGCTTGTTTTGATTACCGTGATGATAAGCTTTTTCAAAAGCTGACGGAGCAATTTCCAGCTGGCTTTGATCGTATTATTGACACTTCTGGGGAAATAGCTTTACAGACTAATATTGATTTGCTGGCTTTAAAGGGTGCCATAACCCTCATAACAACTCCTCGGGAGAGTACCTTTGATGCCCGACAATTCTATATGAACTGTCAGCAAATCAGAGGCTTTGTTATCAGCCAAGCCAACTTAAAACAATTGCAAATGGCAGGAAGACTTGTGAATAATGCCTTTAAAGAAGGCCGACTTTTAGAAGATGATACTGTTATTAAGACCTTTGATGAAGCAGCAGAGGCTCACCGATTACTGGATAATAAAAAAGAAAGGCGAAAAATTGTCTTAGTACCGTAAATAACGGAACACACCCTAAAAGATTGGGATTTAGAGATTTAGACCAAGCTTCTTGTCTGCAAGCAGCCGGCGTCACTTGCCTAAAATCCTAGTCGCTTTTTACGGGCTTTGTATCTTATATTAAGGAGGATTCTCATGAAAAATTAATACACACGAACTTTGGTCAGGAGCTGATAAAAGCTCTGTCACTTTATACAACCTATCTAGTGGAGGAAACGCCATGATATTAAGAATCATAATCCGCGTCCGGCTGTGATTATCTGCGGTGGGGGCGGTTTCTTTAAAGTAACAGATCGTGAAAAAGAGCCGGCAGCCCTTTATTTTCTTAATAAAGGCTTTCAAGCTATTACGCTTGATTATACAGTCGGCAAAGATAGTAGCTACCCAGCTCCCCTCTATGATTTAGCGAAAATGTTGCTGATAACAAGAGAGAAAGCGCAGCAGTGGAATATTGATCCAGATAAAATCATTTTTATTGGCTTTTCAGCAGGTGCTACCCACTGTGCCTCCCTAGCTAATCGCTGGAATGAGTCTATTTTGCAAGACTATTTTAACTATCCAAAGGAAAAAATAAGACCAACTTTAGTAGTTTTATCTTATCCCTATTAGACTTTTAACCATCAGTATGATAGTGTTGTGGCGATCCAGATAATCAGCGGCCAACCAAGTTATCTCCCATGCCCAAACTAGACTTTCTAACTGGGGCCTTGAAAACAGTTGTGGGTAAAGAGTTAACCAGAGAAAATCTACAAGAACACAGTCCGATAGAACATATTTCTGCAGACACCGTTCCCACTTTCATTTGGGGCATGCAGAATGACGACTGCATCTATAACAATGCTCTCTTGGACTATGCTAAAAAAACTAAAAAGATAAGGCTGTTTTATACGAATTGCACATGTTTGCGATGGGGAACACGGCTTATCTGTCATTAATCGAAATACACAGGCAGAATTTTCAGATTATGAAGAGTTAGCAATTTGGAAAAAATTATGCATGAACTTTATCAATCAGGTATTAGCTTTAAATTAAAGAATCAAAAAACGAGACTTTGATGTATTGTCAAAGTCTCGTTTTTAATGTCCTAAAAGAATAAAACGGATAAGCCAGAGCAGGCTGATGTGTATGGGATGAAAAGCGTAGAAGCCCCATTTAACCCAGAGTGGGGAGTAGCCGCGCCGGCCATTGTAAGCTTCCAACAGCGGAATGACCAACAGAAAGCCAAATTGGGCTAGAAAGCCGGCCCAGTTTTCAAGACTGGGATAAGACAGCAGCGCACTGTGCCATATATGAAAAATGAAGGCAAGGAAGATACTGCCAACCTCGTCCTCATCATGAAAGTGAATAATCGTTAAAAGAAAAAGCAGCCGCAAACGGGCTTCCTCAGAATTCGCTTTGCCCTGCTTTTTATATTCTTATCGTTTTAAGACAGCCCCTTTAATCTCTTAATAAAGATTTTTTTATTATATTTAAGTATGAATACAATGACATTTTTATAAGAGCTGGTTAGGGTTCCTGTTGATACTGTCAATAATTATGTGTAAACACTCTAGTAGAGTTATGGAGTGTTAATCAAATAAGCTTTCAAGTGTGTCAGAACATTGGCCAAACCCTTTATGGATTCGTTGACTTTGCTTGAAATTATAATCTTCAAACAAACTAACTAAGTAACGTTCCAGAGCCTCCTCGTTAGGAAAAAAGAACCTTCTTTTTCGTTTGACGTTTGATTTCTTTGTTGAGAGACTCAATGAGGTTTTGTCGAATAAATGCTGTGCCAAATCTGGTAGGGAAACTGATAAAAAGTTAAAAGATTACCCGTATTCTCCAAACTTTCCATTATTTTCCTATACTTTGGCTTCCATTCAGCGATAAAGTCCTTCAAAGCTTGTACTACCATTTCTAAATTTTCAACGCGATAAATCGTTTTAAATTGCTCCAAAATAACCGCTCTATCTGCTCGTTTCACTTTACTAGCCAGATTTCGACTAATATGAATGAAGCAACGTTGTTGTTTAGCTAATGGGTAAGCCTGACTCGATCATCTGCTCAAGCCCCTTGAAGCCATCGGTCACTACAAGAGAAACCCTGTTGAACCCCTTTGGTTTTGAAGATTGTCTAATAAGGGTGGACCAAGAAGCATTGTTTTCATTTTGAGGGCTAGAAGTTAAGCAATTCTGTGGTAAACTGTGTCATAGGAATAATTCTCTTTCTAGTAATGTTTCGCAACTCTACTATAACGGATTTATTAGTTTTTGTGTTTACACAACTTATTTTTACACTACCAATGATGATTAAGGAATGGCTACAAGAGTTAAATCAATTTAAACTAGGAATTAATCCTTATAAACGTCCAACTGACGAAGTTATTAAACTAACTCAAGAAGATATATCTATTTATCAAGAAAAAGAATATGCTAGCTACATATACAGATGGTTATCCTCTTGAAGATTTTAAGGAGGAATATATTAACTTTGTCAACAGTCTGCTTCCAGTTTGGCATAGCAATTCTGGCTATCTTCAAATGGTTTGGGCGCTTTCTATTGGTCTTCTGTTAGAAATTGATGAAGAGATTTTTAATCAGCTAGTAGACTTGGTTAAAAAAAGATGATCCAGAGGATTATTTGATTGATTACTTGATTCAATCACGTCATCCAGATTGGAAGATTCATATAAACTATAATTTTCCAAGACCTTATGGCTTTACTCGAAAAATTATTGAAGAAGAGAATGCTGAACAGGCTCTCAAACTGCTCAAAGAATATGTAATTAAGAAATGGTATCCAGGACATAGGGATACAGGTTGGTATGATTTGCATAAGCGGAATATTGATAATTATTATGGTTATTGGTCCTTTGAGTCAGGTGCCCTCTGCAAGCTCAAGGGGTTGGATTATAGGGAATTGGAAGGCATTCCGTATTTCCCTTACGATTTGGTTGCTGAAAGGGCAGAAGTTTAGAGTATTTTAATTTAACTAATAATAAAGGTATTTGAGTAGGTGTTTGTATGACAACAGAAATTCAGCAATGCAAAAATTGTACGATATTAAAAACAACAATGATTATCAGATTCTGTGGAGTAGAGGGAAAGAAGTGCTTAACTTTCCCATTAGCCAGGAATTAGCAGAATGTGTTTCAAAATCAGAAAAAGATTCTTTAGAAGTAATGTTTTATTGTGAACATCATCGTTGGCCAAAGAAAGATGAGTTAGAAGATTATAATCAGTCGGATACGATTGTACATAGTGGTAATGGATTTATTGTATATGAGACAGACGACTATTACGAAATTAGCTTCTTTAAAGAAATTGGCGGTGCAATGGGTCCAGAAGTTCGCTATCCTATTACTAAAGAACTGATGGATAAAGCATTTGAATCCTCTAGAGGAGCATATGAAGTTATGATTTATGCTGAAACAGGGCACAGGCCTTTATAGTAAGCTGGACTACATCATAAGAACAGCTAATAAATAGGGAATAAACAATTAGTAGATATTTGGTAAACGACAAAGGAGATAAGAATGGAATCAATTTATGTAAGTCAAAAAGATATGTTGGAAATCTGTCAAGATGGTGATAAGTATTTCTTGCGTTATCCAACTTTTAATATTACCTGCCCAGAAGTGATTAGAGAAATCTCCAAAGAAGCTGCAGATAGTTATATGTCTGGAGAACATACTGGTAAAGAGTTGATGAATTATGCAGATTATGGTTTTTGGAAATCTAAAAAAACAATATACACAAGATGAATCCGATAAGCTCTTCATCAAAGATCATCCTTCCTTTATTTTGAAAAACCCTAAAAATAGTCGCTGTCTTTTTACAGCAGAGGAATTTACACAAATTGTCACCCAAGCCATTGTTTCAGAACTGGAACCTAGCGAGCTTGACGCTATTGGTATAGTTGATAGTCATTTAGAGCTTCTTCTGGTGGATTCAGTTGGCTGGGAGGAAGAGATAGAAGCAGTCCATCTGGAAATTCTGCAGGAAAAAAATTAATAATTATATCTACTTCCTCGAAAAGCAAAGCAGTATGTAGAGACGATATGGAGATAACTTTGATAAAAAGTCATCCGTATCACATTCCAGTATTCTCCATCAGACAATGGTTTAGCCTTCCTAGCAGCTGTACAGAAGACATTACAGAATACAGATATGAGTTTGAAGATAGAATTGCCAGAGTGAAAAAGACTAGCGAAATATGAGGAGATAATCATCTTCTCTTTTTCAGAGCACTTTGTTTTTTTCAGCACCACCCTAAGTCTCAATATGTTATAATAAGCAAAGGTAAAAATTTCGATTAATACTTTTTGATGTGTCGAGAACGTCAAACAGATTTCTATTTTAATTTAGATTTAGAAACTATAGAATGGATAAAAGATGGCGTAGCCTATTGAGGAAGAAATAGAAGCCTGATTTTTATGATGTTTTATGTTGAGAGAGAACTTGCACTAGGAGAATACAAATGAAACCAACAAAACTACAATGGGAAGATGTTATCCAGTTTGAGGAAATTGAAGGGTATGGAAATCCATCTGGAAAAAAATAAGGATAAATATTATTTAGTTTCAGAAGAGGGAACCGTAGCTTCTTGGTTAGTAGTCTATGAATTGCCACAAGAATTAGTTTGCCTTACTGGAAAGTGGGGAAAGAACGCTACGCGAAGTATCTTGGAAGGTTCAGAACAATCGTTGGCCACCGACGGAAGAAGAAAAAGAAAGCTAGTGAGAAACAATTTATATTAAAAGGCTTAACTCCTTTAATAGCTAATCCTAAGAGTTGGGAATTGTTTACTCAGGAAGAGCTTGAAAGATTAATTCCGCTTGCTGAACAGAAATGGATTGACTGGAGAGGCAAACTTCCAGATGATTATGTATCACCAATAAAGTAGAAAAAGATTAAAACCATCTGCAGACTCTCTTATTTCGGATTTCCATTCTGTTCAGTTTGGAGTCGAAGGGAAGTCTAGTCTAGGATTCCGTCTATCCTTTGATGGTCAAGTTTATCAGGTATCTGTTCCAGATTTGGCAACTGTTTCTGATTGGACTGGCGCTTTGTTATTCTTGAAATCCTTGCTCATTCTCTTAGATGTAAATGTTTGCGAACACGATGGCGTGGAGTATGATAAAGATTCTATTCTAGAATTTCATTTCACAGATATTTTCTTATCAGCTCTTTCAGAATTGACCAAGGAAGTAAAAGTCCATCCTATAGTAGAAGTTATGGGAGTGAAACGTCCCATTTACATCAATGAACTCTACCTAGGGCAGATTATCCATGTTCCAGAAGAGCAACTTTTGAATAGCTATGACCAGCGTTTGCGCTTTACCCAACAGCTGAATGCTTATTACTCTGAGCAACAAGTTTTTAAAGTAGAGCAGGATGGTGAGGATATCATCATTCCTGTCAACTATCTAAATAGTGAAGGACGAACAATCTTACCATCTCATCCAGAGTTAGAACCTCAATATTTGCAACAGTATCGAGGAAGTAAGGTTGCAGTTGCACGACTATTTATCATGACTGCCAATGGGGAAAAACTAGCCGAAGTTCCTTATCGTCAGTACTTGGAGTCATTGACTGAAGGTATCTATATGCTGGATGCCAAATATGTTCTTGTTGACCCGATTTCACCTGATACTTTGCAGCAGATACTAGCCAAAATTTAAAAAGTCGGATAAAAATATCTTTTGAGAAATCTTCTTTGATATGATTTTACATTCCGACAAATATGTTCTATCAGGCTGAAAAATCAGCCAAGTTTGGAAATTTTCAGAATTAATCAATGGAGTAACTAAATGAAAATATATGAATTACCAGAGCCTAAAGAATATGAATCTTTTGTTAATTTTTATCGTGATACGATGAGAGAAGGGAAAGAGGAGGAAGCTTTTTAGGGTACAAAATCCAAAATATCGTATATGGCAAAGGGATTCTTATGAAATTGATAGCACAGACATTTTAGTATTGATGGAATATTGCTTATATCCTCTGTATATGGAAGGTGATAGGGATATAGCGCAGAACCTTTGATATCTTGAAAGAGTTTAGTTTATCTAATGATTTAATGAGATTAAAGAAAGTAACGAAATATATTTCTATTCAAAGTAGATGGGTAAAGAAATATACAAGCCTTCCTTTGTTATTGAAACAGATGAATTGGTAAGAAATATTATAGAAAGTATCTCAAAATTATCAGATGAGCAGAAACGTACGTATGCTTATGAAAGACTATGTAATGTATTAGACCGTAGTCCGTTATACAGACAGTGTGATGAAGAAAAAGGTGGAGAAGATTCTCAAGGAATTCAGGAAAAAAATACTACAATCCACCAAAGGTAGTAGAATTGTAGGAAATTAAATTAAGGATGTAGGGAGGATGGAGGGAATTTTGATGGCAAAACAGGAATTATTAGACTTTTTAAAATTTAATAGAAATAAGCCTAGATATTATACCGCATACTTAAATAAAAAGTTTTTGGAGCAGTTTGCGATAGGGTATTATCAGGATTTAAGTGCAAATAGATTTATAGTGTATGAGGTGACTGAACGTCAACAGTTACATGAAAAAGCTAGTTTTGAAAGAGAAAAAGGATGCTATTAAAGAGATTTATGAGATTGTAAAATATAGATGTAGGATTAAAAGTATACCTATTCAGTTAGATGTTTCAGAAATTGATGCAATCGGAACAAGTGATAAAGACTTGGAACTTTTATTAATAGATGGCAATCTTTGGCTTCCAGATACCGAAGAAGAGCATCTCTTGAAACTTCAAGAAAAACTCAATAACTATATCTACTTCCTAGAAAGTAAGCAGTATGTAGAACGATATGGCGATAAGTTTGATAAAAAAAGTCATCCATATCACATTCCAGTATTCTCCATCTGATAACGGTCTAGCCTTTTTAGCAGTTGTACAGAAGACATTACAGAATACAGATATGAGTTTGAAGGTAGAATTGCCGGAGTAATAAAGAGAGCGAATTCGCTCTCTTTTTTGTGGTATAATTGGACTAGGTTATTAAGCCTTTTTTTAAACAGGTAAAAATAGCGAACTGCATGTGCCGTAATTGACACAACAGGACATTCATACGACAAATTTTTATCTGCGATTGAACGTCAAGGCTATTATGAAATCAAAAATCCACGTGTCTATAAGCCTGGCACTAATGAAATTGTTCAAGTTGAGGGATTTTCAGAATAAATCAATGGGGTAAAATAAATGCAGACTTATAAATTGAAAAAAATAAAGAAAATTATAAACACTTTTGCCAAAACATTATCTAGAAGTGATGAGGGAAGGAAAAGAAGCCGAAGCTTTTCTTGGAAAAGGATATTAGGTATCGTTTTCAACAACGAAACTCAATGATAACAGAATACACTGATATTCAGGTGTTGCTGGAATATTGTTTATTCCTCTATATGTAGGGAGGTGATAAGGATATCGAGAGAAGGACCTTTGAGATATTAAAAGAGCTTTCTTTAAGTATTGATGAAAAAGAAAAATATGGCAAGTTACAGAATATTTATTGCTTCAAGATTTCATTCTGGCGGAATATAAACCCCTTCCTTTTGAAATTGATACAAGAAAAATTAGTTCCTCTTATACTCGATACAATAGAAAAACTTCCTAACGAGTTAAAAAACTAGTGGATATTATAGTCGATTAATTGGAAATATTAAATCAATTCCTTCTTTCAAGTCTTATGATATGAAAAAGGTAAAGAAGATTCTTAAGGAATTCAAGGAAAAAAATACTACAATCCACCTAAAGTAATAGAACAATAGCAAGCGTCATGGTGGATGTGAGAGTTGTAGAGAATTTTAAATGACTAAACAAGAACTAATAAATTTTATTAATAAACATAAAAAGATAAAAATAGGGCATTTCATATTGCGCTTGATGAACGATTTGAAGGTCAATTTACTTTTGGGATACTATTATGATGATAAGTCTAGGAAGTATAAAGTTTATGAAGTTAATGAACGTCAATGTATCTGGATTAGAGATGAATTTAAAAATGAAAATGATGCAATAGAGCGACTTTTTCGTTTGATAAAAACAACTTTTTGGATAAAAGAAACTCCAATTCTGTCAGACGTTTCAGAAAATGATTGATTAGAAACAGTGATATATTTTTTTCATTGGGCATACTTATATGAAGGGGAAAAGGTGTATTACCAAATGAATCAAATAAAAGCAAATGGTTTTATCATAACAGAAGAAAATGGGAATTATATAATGTCCTGGATGACAGGAGGTTTTCAAGATAGAGAAGTTAGTTATCCAGTAAGCAAAGAATTAGTAGATAAAGCTTTAAAGTCCGAACAGGATGCTTATGAAGTTGAACTGTTCTTAGAAACCGGAGAATGGGTGACTAAGGAAAAGCAACGAAGCGGCTAGACAGAATTATTTTAGGGATTCACCTATTCGTATTTTAGTAAATCCGTCGTCTATTAAACGGCTGTTTTCTGAACGAGAATTTATTGAGTTGCTACAAGAAGCCATTTCTTCTGAATTAAAGCCAACAGAGCTTGATTCTATTGGAATAATTGATAATCATTTGGAGCTTCTCCTAGTGGATCCAGTTGACTGGCAGGAAGAAATAGAGGCAGTCCATCTAGAAATTCTTCAAGAAAAAAACTCAATAATTATATCTACTTCCTCGAAAGCAAGCAGTATGTGAACGATATGGCGATAGCTTTGATAAAAAAAGTCATTCATATCACATTCCAGTATTCTCCATCTGATAACGGTTTAGCCTTTACTCGCAGCTGTTCAGAAGAGCATTGCAAAACTACAGATATGAGCTTGAAGGTAGAATTGCCAGAGTGAGAAAAAACCACAGAAATTCCTCGTAATCTTCTGTGGTTTCGTTTTTAATCTTGATAGGAAACAATGCCGATGATGGTATCGACAGCGCGTTCCATGGTTTCTAGACTGACATACTCAAAGCGTCCGTGCATGTTCTCGCCGCCGGCAAAGAGGTTCGGGGAGTCGGGATGCCCATAAAGGAAATTTTTAGAGCCGTCAGTTCCGCCACGGATGGGCTCGATGATAGGCTCGATGTCCAGACTTTCCATGACTGCTTTAGCGATATGGATAGGTGTCATGTCCTTTTCAATGACCTGCTTCATGTTGTAATACTGGTCTTTGAGGGTCAGAAATAACTCGCTCGCTGCCCAACTCTTGGTTCATCTTGTCAGCAATAGTCTGCATAGCAGCTTTGCGATTTTCAAAAGCCTCTGTCTCAAAGTCGCGGATAATGTAGCTAGCTTGAGCTTCTTCGACAGTACCGGTCAGGTTCATCAGGTGGTAGAAGCCTTGGTAGCCCTCAGTTTTCTCTGGTCGGTCGGCTTCTGGCAGCTGGTTGTGGAAGTCAATAGCCAGCTGGAGAGCATTGACCATCTGGTCTTTAGCAGTTCCTGGATGGACATTGCGGCCTTGGAAGGTCAGTTCTGCTCCAGCGGCGCTAAAGGTTTCGTACTGGAGTTCTCCTAGAGGTCCGCCATCCACTGTGTAGGCAAAGTCCACATCGAAGTTTTCAGCGTCAAACTTATCAGCTCCGATACCGATTTCTTCATCTGGTCCAAAGCCAACTCGGATTTCTCCGTGCTTGATTTCTGGATGGGCAGACAGGTATTCGATAGCAGTCATGATTTCAGCAATACCTGACTTGTCGTCTGCTCCCAAAAAGAGTGGTTCCGTCAGTCGTAATAAGGGTTTGGCCCTTGTATTTATGGAGACTGGCAAAGTCCGCAGGATCTAAGTTAAAGCCGGATTGCCCCAGCGGAATCACACCGCCGTCATAATTCTCGATGACCTGTGGCTGGATGTTTTCTGCGTTGAAGTCCGCCGTATCCATGTGGGAAATAAAGCCAATCTTGCGGGTAAAGCTTGGGTCATTGGCTGGCAGAGTTCCAATCGCAAAGCCGTTGGGCAGGTAGTAGACATTTTCCAAGCCAACTCCTTCATCTCAGGAATGAGGATATTTGTTTGGCAAAGTCCACCTGACTCTGGAGTGCTGGGAGTAGCAGTAGATGTCTCGTCTGAGCGCGTGTTGACCTTGACATAAGTCAGGAAACGCTCTAAAAGATTAGGATATTTCATAAATGCTCCTTTTTCATTTCATTTAAGTCTATTTTAGCATATTCAGGAGAGAGTGAGAAATGTTTTTTTCGTTTCTTGAAGGGCAAAGGTAAAAATCTAGCAATTAGTTTTATATCTTGTCAAAATCTGGTAAACTATATCTATGCAAATGGAAAAAACAATCAGCAAAGCTGTGATTTTGGGGTGCTTCGGGAGGTATAGGGTCGTCAGTTGGCTAGAGAACTGGCTCAAAGGACAGACCAGCTGGTCTTGGTTGGCAGAGATGAAGCTAAGCTCACTCAGTTGCAAGAGGACTTGTCTGGAGTTAGAGCTAAGCTTTCCTGCAGAGTTTTGGATTTGCTGGATGCGGCTGCTGTGGACGATTTTGCTCAGCAGCTAGAGGCAGATCTACTGATTAATTGCTGCGGTCTGGCTAATTTTGGTCCTGCGCTATCTCTTTCAGAAGCTGATGAAGCTGCGGTCTGGCTGGTCAATTACCAAGCACCGATTCGGCTGATCAAGCAGGTTGCGGATCGCAATCGCAAGATAAGGCTTGTCCAATTTTCCTCTCTGGCAGCGCTTTGTCCCCATCCTTATCTGGCGGCTTACAGCGCCAGTAAGGCTGCTTTGCAGACCTACTGCTTAGCCTTGCAAGAAGAGCTGCGCCTCAAAGGCTCTGAAGTGACAGTTTGTCTTTACATACTGGGACCGGTTCGGACTGCTATCTTTCCTCCAGAGTTACAGAATGCTTTAGGTGGAAGTCAGTTGCAAATGAGCCCGAGATAGCAGCACGGCGCATCATCAGACTGCTTCAGCAAGACCGTTCCTATGCTATAGTGGGCAAGAGATATCGGCTACTGGCTTGGCTCATGAGGCTACTTCCGCAAAGATGGATTATCCGTTTGATTGGCGCATATCTACGAAAGGGGCTTTAATCATGAAACTTATTTTTTTCCTGCTGACATCTGCTTACCTGCTTCTCTTTATCTTGCGTTGGCTCTTGTCTTTGGCTTATTTGAAAAAAGGGCAGAGCTCTTCATCAGACTTTCAAGAGGAGCTTTATACGGTGGTTCAGCCCATCCTATCTGGTGATCCTCGTTTGGAAAATGACTTGCTAGCCAATCTCCAGCAGACAGAAGCAGTTGAGTTTTACTGGCTGATTGATCAGTCTGACCCAGAGGCTCAGCGAGTGGCTGATAAGATTTGTCAAAATCCTTCTTATGCCCAGCGTATTCGCGTTTTTCTAATGGAGGATGTCCCACAGGGGATTAATCCTAAGAGTTATAAGATTGAGCAGATTATCGATGAGCTGACTCGACCATATCTGATTGTTCTCGACGACGACAGCGTCATTGATTTTTCAAAAATGGGAGAATTGACAGATTATCTGGGTGAGAATGTTATTTTGACAGGCATTCCCTATAATCAGGAGCGAAGTAATTTCTGGTCCAAGCTAGTAGCTGCTTTTGTCAATGGCAATTCTTTTATTACCTATTTTACCATGGCAGAAGTCAAAGCCAACCACTCGATTAATGGAATGTTCTATATTCTGCCACTTGAACTGGCTAGCGAGCAGAAGCTCTTCAGTGCTATAAAAGACTACTTATGTGATGATTTGGCTGTAGCGGATTTTTTACGCAGCAAGGGAGTTGAGATTATCCAGACGCGGGTGACTTGTAATGTCCGGACTACTATCAAGGATGCCAAGCGATATCTGTTGCAGATTAAGCGTTGGCTGCTTTTTAGCTCTATCTATCTGAAGGAGCACTTGGACTGGAAGGTTATTATTTTAATTGCTCTGCCTAGTTTTCTGCCGCTTCCTGCCTTGCTCATTAGTTTCTTTCTTGGCTGGCCTTTTGTGCTGCTGGCTTTGCTTTTACTCTTGGTCAAGGCGGTTTGGATGCTGGCTTATCGTCGTCACATTCTATCCGGTCGGCCGCATCCTGATGAGGTGTTCTACGAAGTCCTGAATGATTTACTCTTGCCTTGGCTTTTCCTCTATGTCTTGTTCAGTCCGCGGGTGATTAACTGGCGGGGAAGGAAGATTCGAGTGACGGATGGGAAAATCCGCTATGAGTAAGATGAAGCAGTACTTGGATAAGTTGGATGCTCTGTCGCTAGATCAAACCATGTTGAAATCTAGCAAGGTCTTGCTTTCTCAGTGGCAGTAGCCATTTGGACTGCGCTAGTCTCACTGCAGGCCAGCTTGAGTTTCTTGACCAGATTTGTCCACCGGATTTCTCAATAGCGCCCAGTAATTTTCCATTTAATCAGAGATTTGAGCACGGGAGACAAATCCAAGTTACCTTGCTGAATGCTTCCATTTCCAATATCCGTTACTATTGGCATACTCTCTACAATTCTCGCTTTCAGGAGGCTTTGCAGCGGCATTTATCTCCTTTACTGGGTGTTGAGGAGGCTGTCATTATCTGCAAAAGCTCTGGACTCAATATGCTGACTCAGTGGCTGGAGGACTTGGGTGAGGAAAAGCTGCCCTTCAGACTGAGAGTGATTGCGCTAGGGCCTGTTTCACGGAGACTCCTAAATCGCAAGGATATTGACTTGCTGGTCATTAAGGGAAAGAAGGATATTTACAGTAGATTTCTAGATGGCCATCCAGCTGATGTGGTGGTGGATAGCAACCATTTTGATTATGAATACAGGGAAGATGTGAAAGGATTAGTTCATGACTGGATTAGAAAAAGTGATAAAGATTGATGTGATTAGTGTGCCATTTAGTGGGCATTTGCTGCCTACTTTGACCTTAGTCAAGCCTCTGCTGACGGATCCGCGTTTTCGGATTCGGGTCATCACTGGCTGCCAAAAGAAAGAGTTAGTAGAGGAAATCGGTTTTGACTGTCTAGCCCTCTTTCCAGAAAGACCGACAGTGATGGAAGACATCGCCAATACTCCGCAGCAAAGCAATCTTCTGATTGCCTGTCAGCAGTTTCGGGCCAATTCCAGACTAATTCCAGAAGTTATAGACGAATTAAATCGAATTTGGCGAGAGGGCGGCAAACCGGATTTGGTCATAGCAGATTTTGTTGCTTCGCCAGCGGGCCTAATTTCTGGTCGCTTTGGTATCCCTTGGATAACCACGATTCCGAGTCCGGTTGCAATTGAGTGCCGGACGACAACGCCGACCTATTTGGGAGGATGGAAACCTCATCAGGGTGTTTTATACAAGTTCAGAGATGCCTTAGGCAGGCAAGTTATTCGCTGTGGAAAGAAAATGGCCTTTGCCTTGGTCCGGAAGAGTTTGGGAGACTATCAAGATTTTAAACTCTATCGGGAAGATGGGACAGAAGCCATTTATTCGCCTTATTCTATCTTGGCTTTGGGCATGAAAGAGCTGGAGTTTCGAGATGATTTTCCTAAGCATCTTCGCTGGGTTGGCTACAAATGCCTGTCCTTTGATCGCCTGCCTGCAGATCATGAGTCTTATTTTGAGACCGATAAGAAGAGGGTTTTAGTGACTTGCGGTACGCATTTGAAATGGGAGAAGGAGCGCATGGTGGAGCGAGCGAAAAAGCTGAGTCAGCTCTACCCAGATTACCTCTTTTACGTCACCTTGGGAGAAGCTAGTGGCTTGGGAAATGTTCCGAAGAGACTGGCGGAAAACCTGCTGCTCTTTGACTATCTGCCTTATACAGATATTCTGGATAAGATAGATTTTGCCATTCACCATGCGGGGACGGGTATCATGATGGCCTGTATTGAGTATGAGATTCCCAGTCTCATTTTGCCGCAGGATTATGACCAGTTTGACAATGCCGTTCGTGCTGAGCTAGCCCAAGTAGGGCTGGTAGCTCGCAGAAAGACCGATGCAGAAGTGCTGCGCATTTTTAAGGAATTGACAGATCGCACAGACTGGTCTCAGTTGAAAACTCTTGCCCAGCAAAGTAAAGAATATCAGCCTACAGAGATTCTCTATCAAGAGCTAGGGCGGCTGCTTAAGGTTGATTTATAACTGGAGAATTCGACAAACTGTTTAAGTATGTCTCCAACATTAAAATATCTGAATTATTAAATTTCCCCTATTCTTTTCAAGGAATAGGTTTTTTGGTCTATTCAAGTCTTTTTTAAGATGTTAAAATGAAAGTGATTACAAGAAAGTCGTTGGAAAGTCAACTTGGCTTTCTCTGAGTGACTGAAGAGGAAAGATGATGAAGAAAGCAATTCTAATGATGACTTTTGGCTCGCCAGAGGAGATTAGCTTTGAGGGAGTGGCTGAATTTTTTACCAATATTCGCCGCGGCGTCAGACCGCAAGACCATGAGATTCAGACCCTTTATGATAACTATGTCCTCATCGGTGGAACGCCTCTGCAGCGTATCAGTCTAGAAGAGGTGGAAAAGGTCCGTCAGCGTTTGTCTGGTGAGTATGAGGTTTATTTTGCCAATAAATTCTCACGTCCTTTTATACCAGATGTAATTGAGCAGATGGAAGAAGATGGTATTGAGGAATGTATCTGTTTGATTCTAGAGCCTCATTTTTCTTACTATTCTGTCATGGGCTATGAGAAGTTTATCCAGAGTGATTCCATTCGCTTTAATATCATTAAGGAATGGTATCAGGAAGAAGCTATTCTTGATTATTGGGCAGAGGAGCTGAGAAAGATTCTTACAGAAGAGGTTAGAGAAGAGACCTTCAAGATTTTCTTCTCAGCCCACAGTGTGCCTATTCTGGCCTTGGATTTCGGAGATCCTTACATTGATCAGATCTATGACAATGCCCGTTTGATTGCTGAAAGGTTAGGTCTGACAGAAGAGGATTATCTCAATGTTTGGCAAAGTGAGAGTGACATCGGACTCCCTTGGATTAAACCTGACGTGCTGGACTACATGCGCCAGCAAAAAACACATCCGCAGCATTATATTTTTGTGCCGATTAGCTTTATCAGTGAGCATATAGAGGTCCTTTTTGACAATGACGTGGAGTGTAAGGAACTTTGCGATGAACTGGGTGTTGCTTATCATAGACCGCCTATGCCCAATGCAGACGACCGTTTAATTGACGCCCTGATTCAAACTATCCGCCGCCATGAGCATGAACCCTTCAAAGAATGCTTTCCAGAAGAAGAAACCTTTGATGAATTGCAGCCGTCGGAGGAGAGCAGCCAGATTCTTGCAGAGGATGAAGAGCTGAAAATGCCAGATTTCGTCAAAAAACTGATTGAGAAAAAAGGGCGCGAGAATGTTAAGATGCCGTATTTTGTCAAGAAAATGCTGGAGAAAGCAGGAAAGCTGCCCAAGAGTTGATTGTTCATATTCGTTGATGACTTTATAAGATTATTCTAGAAGGAGAAAATGTGAGACTTTGGCACCAAGATTTGATTGAAAAACTTCCGCGCCAGCAGCTTTTTAGGTCAGCACCGAGAGTGTGCAGCCTTACGAGGACGAGGGTGGGGCAAGCCGCATGCGACGGTCAACTATGTTTTTGAGCACAGTCCTTATTGCCTCTATGCTTATCATCTCTTGATTATGGAGGAGATGCAAAAGCGGGGCTATCAGCCAGACAGCCTTTGGCTGGATAAGGACTACCGTGGCAAGACGTGCCTACCTTACCAGCAGTTGCCGGCTGAGGAGATCGAACATCCCATTTATCCTGAGCATGACGCTGCCTATCTGAAAGAATGCTTGGAAAAATCTCAAGGAGAAAGGAATAGAAATCTTCTGATTTCCAAGTACCAAGACGGCATAGTATTAAGGTTATAGAACAAAAAGGAAGAGACGTTGCTCTTCTTTTTTGACTTTTACGGATTCAAAATAAACTTCTCAATAGCTGTAGCGACACCATTTTCCTCGCAGCTGTCTGTGACGGCATCGGCTAGGCTTTTGACATAGTCTGAAGCATTGCACATAGCTACACCGAGACCTGCATATTCCAGCATCTCGATGTCATTGTTGGCATCACCGATTGCCATGATTTCCTGAGGCTTAACGTCTAATTGTTTAGCCAATCGCTCTAGGGCGAAGGCTTTGGTCACACCAGACGGCATAGCCTCGTAAATGACCGGCTGAGAGCGAACACCACTGAAACGCTGGCAGATTTCTTGGCCAAAGTCGGCTTCAAAAGCATCTACTTGCTCTTGGCTGCCTAAAAACATAGCTTGAAACATTCTGTGTTGACCGCTGCAAGCCTCTTCCAGGCTAATCTCGGTTGGACTAGTAAAGACCAAGCTAGCATCATTCACGACATAGGAACTGGCTTTTTCTCCGACAACGAAATAATGCTCTTCATCAAATAGAGTCAACTGGACAGGGCTATTTTCAGACAGGCTGTAGAGATAGCGAATATCCTGACCGCTCAGCTCTTGCCAGTCCACCAGACTCCAGTCGTTGGTCTGGTGTGTAGCGCAGCCATTGTCTACGATGACATATTCGTTTTCTTGTGCAAGGCCTAGCTTGCCATAATAAGGTTTGACGCCGACCAAGGGGCGACCTGTGCAAAGAACCAATTTGACTCCTTTTTCAATCGCTCGGTGCAGAGCTTCAATGTTAGCTTGGGGGATTTCTTTTTTGCTGTTGAGCAAGGTGCCGTCCATATCAAGTGCAAGAATTTTAATCATAAAGTGTCTCCAAAATTATTCTGTGATAAGTATAGCATAATTTACAGAGAAAGTCCGAGTCTATAGGAAAAATCACTGGTCTTGTGTTATAATAAATAGAATACCCTAAAAAGGATGAGACAAAATGAATTTAGAAGATTTGAAAAAACGTCAGGAGAAGATTCGCAATTTCTCCATCATTGCCCACATTGACCATGGGAAATCAACCTTGGCTGACCGGATTTTGGAGGCGACGGAGACAGTTTCCAGCCGGGAAAATGCAGGCCCAACTTTTAGACAGCATGGACTTAGAGCGGGAGCGCGGTATCACCATTAAGCTCAATGCTATCGAGCTCAATTATACTGCCAAGGACGGCGAAACCTATATCTTCCACTTGATTGACACGCCTGGGACACGTGGATTTACCTATGAGGTATCGCGGTCATTAGCTGCCTGTGAAGGGGCTATTTTGGTCGTGGATGCGGCTCAGGGGATTGAAGCTCAGACCTTGGCAAATGTCTATCTAGCGCTGGACAATGACTTGGAAATCCTGCCTGTTATCAATAAGATTGACCTGCCAGCTGCGGATCCAGAGCGGGTGCGGACAGAAATTGAAGACGTGATTGGGTTTGGATGCAAGCGAAGCTGTGTTTAGCTTCTGCCAAGGCTGGCATCGGAATTGAGGAAATTTTTAGAGCAGATTGTGGAAAAAGTTCCAGCCCCGACTGGAAATGTTGAAGCACCGCTCAAAGCCTTGATTTTTGACTCAGTCTATGATGCCTATCGTGGGGTAATCCTGCAAGTGCGGGTGATGGACGGTGTGGTCAAGCCGGGAGATACCATTCAGCTCATGAGTAATGGCAAGACCTTTGACGTGACTGAGGTCGGCATCTTTACACCCAAGGCTATTGGCCGCGATTTCCTAGCGACAGGGGATGTTGGCTATATCGCAGCCTCTATCAAGACGGTACAGGATACCCGGGTCGGAGATACAGTGACCTTGGCGGACAATCCAGCTGCAGAGCCACTGCACGGCTACAAGCAGATGAATCCTATGGTTTTCGCTGGTCTCTATCCGATTGAGTCCAATAAATACAATGACCTGCGTGAGGCTCTTGAAAAGCTCCAGCTAAACGATGCCAGTCTGCAGTTTGAGCCAGAAACATCGCAGGCGCTAGGATTTGGTTTCCGTTGTGGTTTCTTGGGCTTGCTGCACATGGACGTCATTCAGGAGCGTTTGGAGCGTGAGTTTAATATTGATCTGATTATGACGGCGCCGTCCGTTATCTATAAGGTCAATATGACGGATGGTGCCTCGCTGGATGTGTCTAATCCGAGCGAGTTTCCGGATCCAACCAAGATTGATTCCATCGAGGAGCCTTATGTCAAGGCGCAGATTATGGTGCCCCAGGAATTTGTTGGTGCGGTGATGGAATTGGCTCAGCGCAAACGCGGTGACTTTGTGACCATGGACTATATCGATGATAATCGGGTCAATGTCATCTATCAAATCCCACTTGCTGAAATTGTCTTTGACTTCTTTGATAAGCTCAAGTCCTCTACCCGTGGCTATGCTAGCTTTGACTATGAAATCTCAGAGTATCGCTCGTCCAAGCTGGTTAAGATGGATATTCTCCTCAATGGCGACAAGGTTGATGCTCTCAGCTTTATCGTTCACAAGGAATTTGCCTATGAGCGTGGTAAGCTGATTGTAGACAAGCTCAAGAAAATCATTCCTCGTCAGCAGTTTGAAGTACCTATTCAGGCCGCTATCGGTCAGAAAATCGTGGCTCGGACAGACATCAAAGCTCTACGGAAGAATGTCTTGGCCAAGTGTTATGGTGGTGACGTTTCCCGGAAGCGCAAACTCCTAGAAAAACAAAAAGCCGGTAAAAAACGGATGAAAGCTATCGGCTCTGTCGAAGTCCCACAAGAAGCCTTCCTCAGTGTCCTGAGTATGGATGAGGAATAAAGTCGTATATCTCTAGGTAATATATCTCAAAAGGAGAAAATCATGAAACGATCGTATCTGCTTGGAGCAGTTCTGGTATTAACTTCACTTACTCTTGCATCGTGTGCCAAGTCTGGACAAAAGCCTGATCAATCTAGTTCTTCGACTAGTTCCAGTGCACAAGTGAAAAAGAATTCTTCAAATTCTTCTTCTAAAAGAAGAAAGAACAAAACCAATCAAGAAACAAAACGTGTTGGTTCTCCTGAGTTTGGTTATATCGATATCCCAAGTAAATGGATTAAATTTTTTGATGCAGAAGTTGAAGGACTTATCCAATATACCGACGGTTCTGCTTATAATATCATTACCATGAATGCTGTTTCTAAGGCAGAAGCTGAAGTAGCAGATGGTGAGACTTTCAATGCAGAAACAATTGCTCAACATGTAGCCTATAATTGGAGTCAAAAAGATAATATTGAGAAGATGTGGGGCTCTAAAAGTACTGTCTCAGGAATAGAAGCCTTTCAAATAAACATCATTCTGAAATCGGGACAACTTGCTAATACATTGGTTTTCCAAAAAGATGACAAAGTCTATATACTATCCTTTGAAGGCGACGAAGAAACTCTTGATGATTTCACTACAAACATGAAAGATACTTGGAGTCTTGATAGCAAGGGAGCAGTCAGCGAATAATAGTTTAAAAAACAAGATGCCTATTTATTAAGTCTCTTGTTTTTTTCAGTGTAGAAGCTAATTATGTTTCACAAAAAGATAGTGATAAATCAGAAAAAACGTTCGACTACTATCAAATCCAAGCAAAAAGGCTTACAAAAATTTGTAGGTCTTTTCTTGAAATCCGAACGTTAGGAAATCTTTTTTGGATTTTACTTGACATTTTCTGAAATAGGAATATGATAAAATGTGAACACTGTATAAGACAGACCTTATGCGTGTTCGAAAATAATAGAGCGTTGCATCCGTAAGTCAATTTGACACGGCTCTTAAAAAACAAAAGGAGAAAGAATGAATACTTATATCCAAAAGAAAATCGCAAACATGAAGCTGACGCTTTCTGAAATGTCTGGTGGCTATAAACGAATGGTGACTAGTATGAAGAAGCTCGGCTTTTCTGGTACCTTGAAGCTTATTTGGGACGATTTGTTTGCTCATCGCAGTCTAGGTCAATGGTTTTATCTCTTGATTCTAGGGAGTTTTCCGCTCTGGCTGGAGCTGATATATGAACATCGCATCGTGGATTGGACGGGGATGATTTGCAGTCTGACTGGGATTATCTGTGTGATCTTTCGTTTCTGAAGGACGGGCTAGCAATTACCTCTTTGGTTTGATCAATTCTGTGATTTACTTGATTTTGGCTTTGCAGAAAGGCTTCTATGGCGAGGTCCTGACGACTCTTTACTTTACCATCATGCAGCCAATTGGACTCTTGGTGTGGATTTACCAAGGTCAGTTTAAGAAAGAAAAGCAAGAGTTTGTTGCTCGTAAGCTAGATGCCAAAGGATGGACAAAATATCTATCGCTCAGTGTGCTTTGGTGGTTGGTCTTTGGCTTGATTTATCAGTCTGTGGGGGCTAATCGTCCTTATCGTGATTCAATCACAGATGCGACAAATGGTGTAGGGCAAATCTTGATGACGGCTGTTTATCGCGAACAGTGGATTTTCTGGGCAGCGACCAATATTTTTTCTATTTACCTCTGGTGGGGTGAAAGTCTTCAGATTCAAGGGAAATATTTGATCTATTTAATCAACAGTTTGGTAGGATGGTACCAGTGGAATAAGGCTGCTAAAAAAGCATAGTCCTATAAACGGAAAAGAAATCGGATGTGACAATGTCTCTCTTTCCTTTCGTCCTAAAAATATGGTAAACTAGTATTAGTAAAATTTATTAGATTTAGGAAGGAATGACCATGAAAAAGAAGTACTTTCTGCTCTCCCTGATAATCTTAGCCGGTCTCTCCCTGTCCTCTTGTAGCCTTATCAAGAGCTATAGCAGTCGGAAACCATCTGATTCTTCCAGTCGGGTTTCCCTGAGAGATGACAGTGATACAAGCAGTAGCAGCAGTAGAGACAAAAAATCGTCAAAGACTACTGGTACACAGCGGGTTGGCTCTGATGATTATGGCTATATTAGTATTCCTGATAATTGGATTAAGTTTACAGACGTAGATGGTGGCGATAGTGTCCAATATACGGATGGAAGTGGCTATAACATTGTCACGATGAATGCCTATACAAAAGAAAAAGCCAATATTGGAGAAGGTGAAGAATTCAGCGCTGAAACCATTGCCCAACGGATTGCCTACCACTGGAAGGATAATAAGGAAGTTGATGATTTTTGGGGAGCAAAGAGTACCGTAGCTGGAAATGAAGCCTTTCAGATTAATGTTGTTTTAAAATCCACTCAAAACCTAACGGTTTGGGTCTTCAAACAAGGCGATAAGGTCTATATGATGTCCTTTGAAGGCGATGAAGATACTCTGTATGAATTTATTCCCTATATCGAAGATACATGGAGCGTCAGCAAGGACGGTGGAAAAAGCATTTAGCGACGGCATTTGATGATAGCTCTCTAAGTTTATAAAAAGCAAATCTGGGACTCGTTCTCAGATTTTTTTGTGAGATGAAATATCTAATATTCTTTGAGTTTGATAACATTTAAGAGCGCTCATTTTATGATATAATAAAAAAAGAATTTGAATACAGAAAGAAAAAAATATGACTCAAGAAATCGACCTTGAAAAATACCATCAGCTAGCCCTGCAAAAGCAGAAAGAGCACCGAAAATTTTTAGCCGGTCTCAAGAAAAAGCCCCCAAAAAACCTTGATAAGATTGCCCAGCAAATTCATGATGAGGTCTTTGAGGAGATTGATTGTACAGCCTGCGCCAATTGCTGTAAGACTCTAGGGACCAGACTTTAAGGAAGCCGATATTGTCCGTATTGCTAAGTATTTCAAGATGAAGCTGCCGGCTTTTGAAGAGGAATTTCTGCAAGTGGACGAAGACGGTGACAAGGTCTTCAAGGCCATGCCTTGTCCTTTTTTAGGTGGAGACAATCTCTGCTCGATCTACGATGCCCGTCCTAAGGCTTGCAGTGAGTTCCCTCATACAGACCGCAAGAAGATTCATCAGATTAATCATCTGACAATCAAAAATACCCTGACCTGTCCTGCGGCTTATCTCTTTGTGGAGAAGCTGCGGGATAGGTTGTAGAATCCCCCTCTAAATCTTGTACAAAAATTCTAGGGCGGAAGTATCTTAGATCTGTTAGACTATAGTTAGAATTGAACATGGCCTAGAAGCTGTGTGAAAAAGACAAAATTTTCTCGGAGCAGGAGCCCTCCGTCATTTTTCCTATTTTCACTTTGCTTTTAAGGGCCTTAGTATCTTTTGTGAGGTGAAAAAGAATATGATGCATCAATTCAATCAAACCATGGAATATCTGGAAAGTAAGTTGGACGCAGAAGTAGATTTGCAGAAATTTCAGCAGCTATCGGGCTATTCTTATGCTCTCTTCAGCAGGCTCTTTTTCCATCCTGGCAGATATGACTTTAGCAGAATACTTGCGCAATCGCAGGCTGTCAGAAGCTGTGACGGACTTGCGGGAAAGCTCTGATAAGGTTATTGACATAGCGATGAAATACGGCTATGAGTCTGCGGATGCCTTTAGCGCAGCCTTTAAGAAATTCCATGGTGCGACTCCCTCAGAAGTTCGAAATGGAAAACCTTATCGCGTCTTTCCTAGACTTCAATTATCCTTAAAGATTACAGGAGGAAAGAACATGGATATCAAGATTCAAAAGAAACCTGCTTTTACCGTGGCAGGCGTCCTATTGGAAGCTATTGACAATAGCCAGTGCCCGTCTGCATGGGAGCAGCTCTATGCAAATCACAGCTTTGAAAGCCTAGAAAGTCTGGGCAGTGGCCATTCCTTTGGTGTCTGCTCGGATGTCAAAGAAGGCGAAATCATCAACTATATGGCCGCTTATGATGTGACGGATAAAGCTAAAGCAGAAGCACTAGGTCTGTCAATTAAAGAAATCGCAGAAGCCGAGTATGCCATCGTACCGGTCAAAGGGGCTATACCAGCGAGCATCCACCATGCTTGGAAATATGTTTTGGAAGTCTTTTTTCCAGAAACTGGCTATCGCCACACAGGAGCACCAGACTTTGAAGTTTACACCGAGGGAGACATGTCCTCGCCAGACTATCAAATGGAACTCTGGATACCAGTGGTGAAATAAAATGGTGATTGCAAGTCATTTTTTAGGTGTTGATTACAGAGGAGGATGATGCTATGCAGATGTATTTTGGGGACGTTTCTCTTTGTTATACATATTCACTTGCGATGGCGCTGCATTCGTATGGTTATGATGTTCGCCCTGAGTTTTTGGAAGCCATTATGGTGATGGGAAATGGCGCTAGTATTGTAAAGGAAGATGAAAAACACCCGCTAGTCTTCTTTGATAATGGGATGCCAGATAGTTCTATCAGCCATTCTTTAAACATTTTGGGCTTTACATACGATGAATACTATATAAAGGATTCAAACGATTTGAATCTTCCCTCTATCAGAGAGATCTTAAGTAAGTTCTTGCTAAGCGGACCCTGTTGTTCTTGGCCCTTTGGACATGGGTTATCTGACTTATAATCCCAATCATATCCATTTGTATGGGGTGGACCATTTTGTTTCAGTTTATGATCTAGATGATGAGTTTATCTATTTCCATGATCCAGCAGGCTTTGCTTGTATGAAAATGAGTTTCTCAGAATTTTCGAAAGCCTGGGAAGCTAAAAATATCGACTATAAAAGAGGTTCTTTCTCCATGTGGGGAAATTTTAGGAAGGTCAAGAGTCCTAGTCAGTGTGAAATCTATCAAGAAACAGCAAAGATTATGAGGGCCAGATATCTGGATGGACAAAGTAATGTTTTGGAATGTTATGCAAAAGCAGTTGCTGAAAACGGCTTAAATACGGAGCAAAAACAATTGCATCAGTATTTCAGCTTTAAACTTGCTGCTGTTCGAAATCTCTATCTCAGTAAATTCTTAAAAGACCATGAACCCAAAGGGGCAAGATTAAAAGAGGAATTGGCTACTCTATTTGGTCAAGCCCACCTTTCGTGTTTAAAAGAAGATTACCAAGAACTATCCCGCTTGCTCTATCAGATAGCAGAAGTGGACCGACGCTTTAGAGATTTATATGTAAATTAACAAGACTAACGATGCTCCTAAACTTTAAAAATTAACCAGTAAAAGCAGTTGTTCAAAAATGAATAACTGCTTTTTGATTATGGTATAATGAAGTAAGAAAACACCTCAAACGTCTTTAGAAGAAGCGACTAGACTACTTGAGCAAACGTATAAAGAGCTTGTAGGCTTAGCTGAAAGATTTACCAATGACGAATTGTTTACAAAAGGTGTTTATAAGTGGACGGGTGGGACAAGTTTAGGCTCCTGCTTTGTCAGTAGCACCTCCAGTCAATATGATTGGGCTAGCAAAAAACTCAAAGCTCATTAGAAAAACTGTGAGCGCCATTAGCTAAAGTGCGTATGAAGTTTAGAAAATGTTCTTCTAAGCTTCGCATAGTTTCATTCTCGTGATTTTTAAGCTATTCTAGCTTTAGAATCCTTCAAAAATTAAAATTTAAGGCTGTCATAGACTTAGAATTGCACTAAAACATTTATTTTGATGTGATTCTAAGTTTAGAGTACATTTATATTAAAGCTATTGATCTGTTCGATGCTTAGAATGTTTTGATTCTGAGAAGTGTTGACTATAAACTGGTTCGAATGGTTTTTTTCTGATTTAGGATGATAGATAGATGGGTGAGATGATGAAAATACAAAAAGAGAAAGTTAGAAAAGAGTTGGTGTCCCTCTGTTTGGGAGAGTTCACAGCCGGCCTATCCTTTTGAAAAATCTGCTTGCTGATTTGAATAGTCTAGTAACCATTCTCCATCCTTTGTCTTTACTGATATTTATTTTGCTTCAAGGTTCATTTTATTGGGCAATTTTGATTAGAAGACTGTCGAATCCCCAGTTTGGAAGTGGAAGTGTCCCCAAACTTTATGGTGGTTTCAGAATACTAGACCTTGTTTTACTTATTTCAGTTTTTCCTTTTATTGTCTGGAATACACAGAGTTTCCAAGTGGCTATCTTAGCTACACTGATTCGTTTTTGTAATATGATATAATTAATCTATCGAATTTTATGAATAACTACTAGAAGTGAGATAGATATGCAAAATAAACTACGATAGAAAACAGAAATCAGATATTGTTATTTCTAGACCGTCAGCTATTGAAGTTGAAAAAAATACTTGAAATCGTGGAATAATCTTAAAAATTATAAGTTGCAAGAAGATGCTTTAGATAAATTGTTTTTGAGCTATTACCAAGGAACGAAGAAATTTCTGATATTTTATTAAAGGTTGCTACATTAAATGATTTTTTATAGCACAAATATTTTTTTCAGTTTATCCAGTTGCAGAGCATATACTGAGTCTTAAAATTGATGAGAGGTTGAGACAAGGTGATGCAACTTTTAGTCAATGAAATTCAAAAATGTTGCTATTAATGGAGTAACTAGAAAGTTCTATTCTTTTTCTACCAAATACTGTTCTCATCATAATCCTAAAGAATACCCTATTTATGATAGCTATGTAGAAAAGGTATTAAAATATTTTAGAAAAAAACAGATAAATTTTCCAAATTTAAGAATGCAGATCTAAAAGATTATCAAAAAAATTCAAAAAAATATAATTATTGCTTTTTAGAGAATACTACGATTTAGAAGAATTTAATCTAAAAGAGATTGATCAGTATTTATGGCAGTTGGGAAAAGAATATTTCCCAAATAAATATTAGCGACTTTTTCTCACTTAGAAAGGAAATTTAATGTCATACAAATTTCTACTTTTCGACCTTGATCATACGCTGCTGGATTTTGATACTGCTGAGGATTTTGCTCTGACTGCTTTTTTTGCAAGAGCAGGGCATGACAGACATTCAGACCTACAGAGACTATTATATTCCCATGAACAAGGGGCTTTGGCGGGAACTGGAGCAGGGTAAAATTACCAAGCCAGAGCTGGTCAATACTCGCTTTTCTAGACTTTTTGCACATTTTGGTATTGAGAAGGATGGAGCAGAGCTGGCCTTTCTTTATCAGCAGCATATTGCTCAGCAAGGACAAACTTACGCTGGTGCTAGCGAGCTTTTGGACAACTTGACAGCTGCTGATTATGAGATTTACGGAGCGACCAATGGCATCACGGCTATTCAGACTGGCCGCATGGCCCATTCCGACATTTCTCCTTATTTTAATCATATTTTTATCTCGGAAAAGATGGGGACTCAGAAGCCTGAAGCTTTGTTTTATGAAAAAATAGCAGAACAGATACCAGATTTTGACCTGTCCCAGACTTTGATGATTGGAGATTCCTTGACAGCAGATATTGCTGGCGCTAATAATGCTGGACTGGACTCTCTCTGGTACAATCCCAAGCAGCTAGAAAATTAAAGTCTTTTTCAGCCGACCTATACCGCTTATTCTTATGACGACATTATCAGACTTTTGGTTCCATACGGAGACTGCAAATGAAAAAAATCCTTGCTTTGTTTTCTCTTCTTGCCAGTTTGTTGCTACTGACAGCCTGTTATGCTAAGAAAGAGGAAGTCGACGAAAGCATACGAACGACGAAGGCCCTTTTTAAAAAGCTCCCTTTTCAGCCCGTCAAGATTAGTTCTGATGGCAGTTATCATTACGAGGGAGGCGGTGCGACAATTGATTTGTATTTCACCGAGGAAGATATCCAAAAGTACCCTATTCTAAAATACCACCCAGATCGAAAGGGCAGTAAAATCGAATTTTATGAGATATTTTACGGAGAGCGAACAGCAGATCAGTTGCTGGATTGTTTGGTAGACCAAGAAATAACTAGCTTAATCGATGAGATTGAGGGCGAAATGGAAGATGACATGACAGCTGAATACCAGCAAAAATCAGGATTTGACAGAGCTCAATTTCAGACTATAAGCGTGTCGTCCTCTAAAAAGGTTGATGATTCAGACAGTCTAAATAAATATCTCATGCTATATAGTAAGTTTTTAGTCGAATTCAGGAACAATCCAGAAAATCATGATAAGCTAAAAGAAATTGTCCAAAAAATGGATAAAGCTGATCTATTTAAAATGGTCTTTCGAATTTCATTCAGACCAAGTACTGGATGAGAAAAATATATCAGAAGACGAGGTAAAAAGCAGGTCCTATAATAGTCGTAGTGGAGACACAGAGTATTATGCACCAGAGACCATTAATAAGTATATGGATTTAGCTGCTTTTCCTAAAGACGCTTCAGTCAAATTGTTTTTTAAAAAATATGAAAACCTTTCTGAACAGATAGTTTTAAACAACCAAAAAGACTAATCTAAAAAAATTTTTTCAACTCTGTCAAGAAAAAACTTGACAGCTGTTTTTTTAATCTGCTATAATAGAAACATGTGCTTAATAGCTCTGCTATTTCACCAAAAGAAAAAAATAAAGAAAAGAGACCTTAATAATGGCAGTAAAAATCCGTTTGACTCGTATGGGTTCTAAGAAAAAACCTTTCTACCGTATCAATGTTGCAGACTCACGTTCACCTCGTGACGGACGTTTTCATCGAAACAGTTGGTACGTACAACCCACTTGTAGCTGAAAACCAAGTGACTTTTGAAGGAAGACCGTATCCTTGAGTGGTTGGGTAATGGTGCACAACCTTCTGATACTGTACGCAACATCCTTTCAAAAGAAGGCGTATTGAAGAAATTCCACGATTCAAAATACTCTAAATAATAGAAGCGTAGGTTGACATATGGACACGATTGAAAATCTAATTATTGCGATAGTGAAACCTTTGATTTCACAGCCAGATGCCTTAACTATCAAGATTGAGGATACACCTGAATTTTTAGAATATCACCTGGATCTTGATCAGAGTGATGTTGGACGTGTAATCGGTCGTAAAGGTCGTACTATCTCCGCTATAAGGACGATTGTTTACTCTGTCCCAACCGAGTACAAAAAAGTTCGCATCGTCATTGATGAGAAATAAGAAGCAACGGGACCAGTATGTCCCGTTTTTTTCTATTTCTCTTAGCGAACTGAGTGCACAGCCCTCAAGTGAGCTTAGGGAAATTGATGCCCAGCAAAGCGTGGGTACAAGCCCCTTAATGAAATAAGCCGTTAGGCGCAGTTGAATTTAGGGGAATTGATGCAGTTCGAGCGTATGTGAGAACTAGACACTTCATTTAAGAGAAGAACGAAATGCAGGGGCGAGTTTAGAAAAATTCGAAACTGGAGGGACATATGAAGCCAGAAGATTATGCTTGGAACGCTCATGAGCGCAAGTGTTATGAGAATAGCCAAGTGATTTTACCGAGCCCATACAAGCTGAAAATCCTGGATGATGGTGAGAAGAGATTGGAATTGGAGCTTGTTTTGGAACAGCTTCCTCAGGGGCAACTGGCTCGATGGGCTATGAAAATGGCGTCAAGCTTTATAGCTCTGATAGATGCGGAAGATGAGTCTGAAAAAGCAGAAGATTTTGACTCAGGTAAGAGCAATTTTTCAGGCTCGACTTGATGGTAGGGCATCTGCCCTATGAACTAAAGGCAGGCTGGTTTCTTGGCTAACAAACTGTCGCAGCAAGCCCAATCACAAATCGGTAAATATGCTGCGCGTGTCTTTGCCCAAGCAGTCGCAACAGGCCACATGCGGGGCCATGCTATTGTCGCAGCGGATTATGCCATCAAAGTCAGAAACTTTGCAGAGTCCAGATGATATGCAGCGGGCTGTCAAGGAAAGAGAAAGACAGATAGAGCTAGCCTCTGCTTTTATTAGATCAGGAAAGGAAACTTTATGAAGCATTTATTTTTCACGCTTGTCACCAGCGCAAAAGATTATCTTGTCTTTTTCTTCTGGTGATATTCTGTGGCTCCTTGCTACTCAGTCTGCCTTGGGTGCAGACGGCAAGTTCCCAAGCGAGCTATCTGGATCATCTTTTTACAGCTGTCTCGATGGTCTGTGTGACAGGGCTTTTTTTACTCGATCGGTTGTGGATACATACAATGTCTGGGGGCAGCTCCTTTGCATGTTACTGATTCAGATTGGTGGCTTGGGCATCCTGACCTTTATCGGATTTTTCACCATGGAAAGTCGGAAAAAGCTCAGCCTCAAGGATCGCCGTATTCTGCGGGATAGTTTTAGTTATGGTCACAATCGTACCTTAGGTCAATTTGTCCGTTCGATTTTTATCACGACTTTTGCTATCGAAGGACTGGGTGCGCTCCTTCTCATGATTCGCTTCATTCCCAAGTTTGGTCTGAGAAAAGGGATTTTTAATTCTATCTTTTTAGCCGTTTCTGCATTTTGTAATGCGGGCTTTGATAATTTTGGTAATGATAGCCTACTAGGCTTTGCAGACAGATGTTTTGGTCAATATCACCTTGGCTCTCCTCATCATCACTGGAGGACTGGGCTTTATGGTCTGGTTTGACTTGGCGACTAAATTGGGAGGAAAACAGAAGGGGCTGCACTTTCATACTAAGGTAGTCTTGCTGCTGACTGCTGGTCTCCTCGTTTTTGGGACGGTCACGAGTCTCTGGACGGAGTACAATAATCCTGGAACGATTGGCAATCTTTCCTTTGGCGATAAGCTACTGGTCAGCTTTTTTCAGACAGTCAGTATGAGGACAGCTGGCTTTGCTTCCATTGATTATACAGCTGCTCGTCCAGTAACCCTGTTTATCTATCTGCTCCAGATGTTTCTGGGAGGGGCTCCGGGTGGTACAGCGGGCGGTCTGAAAATTACGACCTTCCTAGTTCTTTTGCTTTTTGCTCGAAAGGAAATCCTGGGCTTGCCTCATACCAATATGGGACGGAGAACGCTGTCTCCTCAGCTAGTGCAGAAGGCTTTTGGTGTGACAGTGATTTTTTTCAGCTGACATTTCTGCTTGGTCTTTTTGGCTCTTGGGCTAGTGACCGATAGCAGTCATCGTTTTATTTACCTGATATTTGAGACTGTGTCGGCATTGGCTACAGTTGGTGTCACGGCCAATATCACTACCAGCCTCAATACAGCTGGTATGATTGTGATTATGTTGCTAATGTTTATTGGACGGGTGGGGCCGCTGACTCTTATGGTCAGTCTCAACCATTATCAACCGAAGAAGGCTGCAACCTTGCATTACAGCAAGGCGGACATTATGATTGGATAGGAGAAAAGAAATGGCAAATCAAACAGTTGGAATCCTCGGCTTGGGGATTTTTGGACAGAGTATCATTGAGGCCTTGATTTCTCAAGATGTAGAAATCATTGCGATTGATAATCACGAAGAGACAATCAATCAGTATGAAGACATGATTGCCGTTGGTGTGATCGGGGACATTACTGATATGGAGCTTTTAGAGGCGGCAGACGTTGGGTCCTGTGATACGGTCATCGTAGCGACGGGAGAAAGTCTGGAATCCAGCGTCCTAGCGGTCATGCACTGCAAGGCATTGGGCGTTAAAAATGTCATTGCCAAGGTCAAAGATGAAGTAACTCAGCAGGTGCTGGAAAAGGTGGGAGCTGATCTGGTTATTCTGCCTGAAGTGGAGGCTGGTATTTCATTGGCTAAGACTATTCTCTTGAACCATTCGATTGAGGTCTTCCAGCTGGATGACGATGTAGTAGTGGCTGAGTTTGAACTGCCTGCTAGCTGGGTCGGGAAAACGGTCCGTGAAGTAGATGCTCGCAGGCTTTATCATCTTAATATTATCGGATACCGTCTGACAAAAAATCAGCCTTTGGAAAGCAAGTTTACTCCAGACTTTGTTTGGCCAGAAGGCGTTAGCATTATGGCTGTGACTGATAACCAGCATTTGGATAATTTACGTGAAATAGTGAGTAGCAGCTAGGATAATTCCTCTTCGGTGGGGGCCAACCGATTCTATCTAGGCATTCGGCACCTTTCTATTATATGAAGAAAAAATGGATACATAGGAGCTCTTTCAGGGCTCTTTTTTGAAACCAGTTGCAAAATTTATTATACTATCACTAGAAAAGGAGTGATTTTATGAGCTTAACCAGCCAGATCATTACAGCAGATTTTCCAGATTTGGATAAGGTAGAAGCCTTGAATAATGAAGCTTTTCCAGAAGAGGAAAGGATACCGCTCAGTGAATTTTTGCGATATGAGGAACAGGAAGATGCTAATTTTTTCGCCTTTTATCATGAAAAGGAATTTGTTGGTTTTGCCTTTGCCATCTCCAACGCGCAAGCCTTTTATGTTAGTTTCTTTGCTATTATGCCCCACTTGCGCAGCCATGGCTATGGCGGTGAAATCATCGAAAAGCTGGTCAATTTCTATCAGCGAACCATGCTTTTAGAAATCGAGCGCCTAGATGAGCCGTGTGATAATCTTGAACAGCGTCAGGCTCGCTGGGAATTTTATAAAAGCAAGGGTTTCCGCTCGTTGAATGCATTTCTGGAATATGAGGATCTTAGCTTTGAAATTCTTTATCGAGGGGATTCTTTTTACGAAGAATCTTTTTCGATACAAAGTCCCTGCCAGCCTTCCTCGCACTCATCCCAGTAGAAAAAGCGTTCCAGATTTTTAGGTCTGCCAAATAGTTTAGCTATGATTTTGGCTATTACAGGAATGCCCGTATTTTCCAGTAGCTCAATATAGGGGCCTTGACTAAAGTATATTAAGGCATTGTTGGGTTTTTTCCTTCTGCCGTATTCGACGACAAAACCCTTTTCTTCCCATTCCTTGACCGCTTGCCGTAAGCCTTTTACCTTGTAAATCAGATGGCCGCTTCTTATCATAGTAGCCCCTCCTTTTCGTATTCTGCCTTTACCTTAGCATAGATTTTTAGGAAAAACAAGCCTTGAGATTAGCCTTCATTCACAGTGCAAGCAACTGCCTCTTGTGATACGATCCTTGGTTGAATATGAAAAAATTCTGGTATAGGGGTGTCCTTATTCTGCTAGTAAAATAGCTATCTCTCAGATAGTAGTGTGTGCCCAAATAATATTTTTAAGAATTGATTGGAAACATTATGAAAGAAAAAATAATCAAAACGAAAGTAGGACAGCTATTTGTATCTTATCAACCTGCGGAAAAGATTGCTGTATTTTTAAGCGGTGCAGGGAGTCTGCCGACCTATGAAAATTTTTTGCCAGTCATTCGGAAGTTACCTAAAAAATGGGGCTATTTAACCATAGATTACCCTAATGCTGGCCAAAGCCCGCTGGAAAATCAAGAAAATTTTGTTTTGGACGATTTGGTTCAATCTATTTTGGAGGTTTTATCGCATTTTAAAGTCATCCAGTATGCTGTTTGCGCGCACAGTATTAGTGGTCTTGTAGCAGTTAAAATTGCTGAGTCAGAGCCGTTTTGTCAGGGACTAATCTTAATTGAGCCGACCACTTATTCTGTTCTATATGGAGAATTAGCTCAGAATCCTTATCCCGAATTTTTATCCTTACAGGAGAAAGTTCAGATGCTCGGTGGAGGATATGAATATCTGAAAAAAATAGGACAAGAGAGTTTTCCAGCAGCTGATTTTAAAATCTTATGGGCTAAGGCAGAAAGGAGTTCTGATAGATTAAAATCTGTGCAAGAAGGATTTCAACATTACTGCAGTATCGCAGAAAGCGATTTTCTGAACTTAGATATCTCTTTTCAATTCCCGATTTTTATACTGAGTCAGGCCTATCGAGAACAAGAATATAAAGATTCCGAATTTGCTTCACAAAATACCCAGATTATTTTAGGAGGCAACCATCATTATTTACATTGGAGTCAGTCAGAAAAGATAGTTGAGCTTCTTTTAGAAATGTGATGAAAAGTTGTATGCAAACTCTAATTAGTATATCGAAAGCGGGAGTAAATATACATGCAAAATAGCTGAGATTTTAATCCCAGCTATTTAGTACGCATTTATGAGAGTTTTATCCTAGTATCTCAGCAATAGCATCTCGAATTTCCTGAACGGTTGCGGACTTGCTATGGTCACTGGTATCAAACTCAATGTATTTGCCATCAGCATCAACAGTTCCACCTACTGGCCCTTCGGATCCGTCCACAGATGTTCCGATGGCTGGTGGCAAACTTTTATCCGCATCATCAGTATCAATAACTATGATGCGAGTATTGGACTCGAGATCATCTATCATTGGAAAAGACGATGCGGAGGTCATGTTCTGACTAGCATAGTATTCTAGAAAAGCCTTGATGGTTCGATTGTCAATTTGAGCAATTTTTTCATCAAGGGCTGAGAGATTTCTAGTTTCCCTCGTTTCATTTTCCATTGCTTGGCCTTTTTTGACCTGTGTCAAAGCAGTCAGACTGGCGGCTGTTGTGGCTAGAATAGCAGTAGAGAGTAGGAGTTTGTTTAACTTTTTTCCCATAGGTATCACACCTTCTTTCTAGTTTTGCGTAAACACACTTGGGTGTTTATAGTGTTGTGACTCTATATGTATAATTATACGTTAAATAGCAACTTTAATCAAATAAATATAGGCAAGGGAATTCACTCTTATCTCCCTTGTACATTCCCCTATATCATGATAAAATACTAGGCAGAGTATAATATGTTGGAGTCGAGATGAATTATTTTAATGTTGGAAAAATCGTCAATACGCAAGGTCTGCAAGGTGAGATGCGGGTTTTGTCAGTGACCGATTTTGCAGAAGAGCGTTTTAAAAAAGGCAACACCCTTGCCCTGTTTGACAAGAAAGATCAGTTTGTCATGGATGTAGAGATTGCCAGTCATCGCAAGGTCAAAAACTTTGATATTATTAAGTTCAAGGGGATGTACCACATCAATGACATTGAAAAATTTCGTGATTTCACTCTGAAAGTCCGAGAGGAAGATTTGACGGACTTGGAAGACGGCGAATTTTACTACCATGAAATCATCGGTCTTGAAGTCTATGAAGATGACGTTCTTCTTGGTACAATTAAGGAAATTCTGCAGCCAGGCGCCAATGATGTTTGGGTTGTCAAACGCAAAGGCAAGCGTGATTTGTTGTTACCCTACATTCCGCCAGTGGTGCTGGGAATCGACATTGAGCAAGGTCGGATTGATGTAGAAATACCGGAAGGACTGGACGATGAAAATTGATATTTTGACGCTCTTTCCGGAGATGTTTGCGCCCTTGGAGCACTCGATTGTAGGTAAAGCAAGGGAAAAAGGTCTCTTGGAAATCAACTATCATAATTTCCGAGAAAATGCAGAAAAATCCCGGCATGTAGACGACGAGCCTTACGGTGGAGGTCAGGGGATGCTGCTACGGGCTCAACCTATTTTTGATGCCTATGATGCCATCGAAAAGAAGCAGCCGCGCGTGATTTTGCTGGATCCTGCTGGCCGGACTTTTGACCAAGCCAATGCTGAGGAGCTGGCTAAGGAAGAAGAACTCATCTTCATTTGTGGGCATTATGAAGGCTATGATGAGCGGATCAAGACTTTAGTGACTGACGAGATTTCACTTGGGGACTATGTCCTTACTGGAGGAGAATTAGCAGCTATGACCATGATTGATGCCACAGTTCGCCTGATTCCAGAGGTTATTGGCAAGGAAGCCAGTCATACAGATGATAGTTTTTCATCTGGACTCTTGGAATATCCTCAGTACACTCGGCCCTATGAATATCGGGGTATGGTCGTTCCGGAAGTCCTCATGAGTGGCCATCATGAAAATATCCGCAAATGGCGTCTCTATGAAAGTCTGAAAAAGACCTATCTAAGACGACCTGACTTACTAAAAGGCTATAAGATGACGGCCGAAGAAGAAGCGCTGTTAGAAGAGATTCGACAAGCTCAATCTGATTGACAAGCAAGGTTAACTCTTAGAAAGGATTTAGGAGTTTTTGCTTTATTTTATACAGAAATGCTCATTATTGTTTGAAAAACCAGCTTATTTTTCTAATAAAACATTTTTTTGTAACTAAATTGTAATAAAAAAACTATTAAAAAGGATACGTTTGCTACTAGTTAATACTAGCGTTTTGTGATAGTATATTACTATGGGCTGCTATACCCAGGGTAATTATAGTATGTGAGATTATAAAAAGGAGATTGATTATGGAAAAGAAAATAGGCAAGTCTGTTGTAGCGACTGGTATCGCGGCTACAACTATTATTTCTGGTGGACTGACCCATCAAGTGCACGCGGATGAGTTGGTTGAATCAACTGTAACAGCTCCAAAAGCGACTGAAGTAACTGAGAAGCCAGTGACAGCAGCAGATGTAGCTGTTGCCCAAGAAAATGCTGAAGCAGCCAAAGCTAAACTTGATGAGCAAAGATCGATAGTAGATACTGCTAAAACAGAAGCTGAAGATGCAAAAACTAGCGTGAAAGTGGCTGAAGCCGCTGTTGAGACTGCTAAAGAAATGCAGGCAGAAGCAACAGAAGAAAATGTTGCTAAAGCGGAGACAGAAGCAAAAACAGCAGAGCAAGAGGTTAGCGCGAAAGACATTGCTGTTCGAGAAGCAGCGGCTAAAGCTGCCAAGGCAGACCAAGCTGTTAAAGATCAAGCGAATACTATTAAGGCGAGCCAATCTCTGGTAGATGTTGCCGAGACTGAATTGAAACAAGCTAAAACACCACTTAACTCAGAGGAGCAAGCTGTAGCAACTGCTAAGAGTCAGCAAAGTCAAGCACAGACTGCTTTAGACAATGCAAAGGCTGAACTGACAAAGGCAGAACAAGCAGCATCTTCTGCTCCACAAGTGCAGGCTGAAATCCAGAATAAAATCAATCAGGCAAAGGCATCTTTGAGCCAAACCAATCAAGCTATCAGCTCTCTTGAAGGACAAATTCCTGCTGCTGAGAAAGCAGCAGCAACAGCTCCTGTTGACCTTCGCAATACGACTTATTCTCAATTTTTAGAAAATGTTCGTAACAATGCGGCTAATCAAGAAATTCGTGATGCTGCCAACAATGCACTTGCTGTTTACCAACGTGGTCAAAATGAATTTGGTATTTCAGTTAATTCTGACCCAACCAGTCCAGCTAGTCTAGAAAATAACCTTCAAGCTTTAGAGTTGGTGAAGGCGATTAATGCTTACCGTCGTAATGCTGGCTTACAAGAGTTGTTGGTTGATCCGTATGCGAATGTGGCTAGCCAGATTCAGACTATCTACTTTGAGCGCAATAACTGGCACATGGGCAAGCTGATTGGTAACGAAAATGTAGCGATTAGCTTTGACCCACAAGGTGCTGTCAATTTCTGGCACAGTGAAAAAGAACTCTACCAAAAGATTGCAGCGCAATATGGACTGCCTACTGATGAAACTCAGATTGATGCTAATGCTATCTACATGAGAGTTGGTGCTGGCTGTATTTGCTCAGATTGGACACTATGTTCAGATGATGGACAATAAAGCCAATGCTATCTCAGCAGCTTATGATAAACATCCAAACCAATGGGGCACTCCTCATGGTACATCCGAAGTTGGTTTCCATCATATTAGCAACTTTGACCAACGTGTTAATAACGGTACTTTGTTGACTGTTGCGGCTATGGAGCAGTTGTTGCGTGCTGGTGGCGGTCGTTCTGCAGGTTCTAACGCTAATGTTACAGCACTTAAGAATCAGTTAGCTGAACTCAAGGCTCAAAAAAAGTTGGTCAGGAATCAGCTATCAATATCCTCAAATGCTCAATTAGCTGATGCTCAAAAGGCAGCGGCAGCTCAAATTGCAGCAGTTGAAGCAGCTCGTCAGAAGGTAGCAACTGCTGAAAATAATCTAGCTTTGACCAAGCAAAATGTTGCCCTTAAGCAGGAAGCTCTCGACAGAGCGACAGCTAAGATTGCAGCAAACCTGGCTCCTTACCAAACTAACTTGAGCAATGCTCAGGCAGTTCTAGCGGCAGCTAAGGATAAGTTGGCAGAACTTCAGTCAGCTCAAGAAGCTGCGAAAGCTAGTTTGACAACTGCTCAAGAGGATTTCTTGGCTGCTCAAAAAACATTAGCAGCAGCTAAAAAGAAAGTTATTGACCTTCAAAATGCTCCTCAGTTACTTGCAGAAGCAGAGCGGGAGTTGGCAGAAGCGCAGCTTGATTATGAAGCTAAACAAGCAATCTTAAATCAAGAGACTGCAACTTTAGCTGTCCTTGAGGAATCCTACAACAGTCTTCAAGCGAATTATGAAACTCTCTTGAATATCTTGAATCAAGCATCTCTCCTTTATGGAAATGCTCTGAATAGTAACTATCGCTCAGGTGAAGATAAACAGACTCTAACAGCTGTAAAAGGCGGAGCAGCTGGTCCAGGTGCAGAGGATGAATCTAAGAAAGATTCAGATGCTAAGACTGCAGAAGTTCATGCGAACACTCGTGAAGTCAAAGGAGCAACTACAGGTGCCGTTCAAGCGGCAGGTGGTGGTGCATTTACTGATTTTGTTGTAAATCCTGCAGCTCAGCTAGCTAGTGTGGCTACGACAGCCGATAAGGCTCCAACAGTACCTGCTATTCTGCCAAATACTGGTTCAGAAGCAGAACGCCTTGCAATTTTTGGTATGGCACTTGGTGCAGCTGCCTTTTTGGGAACCAATAAGCGCCGTCGCAGAGACGAAGATTATAATTAAAGAAATACAAAAATGAGTCTGGAATAATTTCCAGACTCATTTTTGTCAGTCATAAGCAAACTTATGCTGAGAGTTAGTTCACATTTTCTAAGAAAGATAAAAACTTCCGATATTAACTGTCGGAAGTTTTTCAATATACATAATAGATTTTATTTGACTGCTCCGCCTGTTACACCTTCTACGTAGTATTTCTGCATGAAGATGAAGAGAAGAGTGATTGGGATAGCGATGATAATCGCTCCAGATGTGAAAAGGTAAGAACCATTTATTGATGGCGTCCTTATTAAGCATTTGGAAAAGTCCTAAAGCAACTGTGTATTTTTCCTTGACATCGCCTAGGATGACAGAGGCAAAGATGAAGTCAACCCAAGGTCCCATGAAAGCCATAAGCGCTGTATAAACGATAATCGGTTTTGAAAGCGGCAATGTAATAGTCCGGAAGATTTGGAAGCGAGTCGCTCCGTCGATCATAGCGGATTCGTCCAAAGAATATGGGATGGTATCAAAGAAACCTTTAGCAATATAGAAGCCTAGAGCTGCTCCAGCTGAATAAACCAGAATCAGTGACGTCAGGGTTTGTGTCAAATTGAGTGCTTTCAAGATGTAGTAAACCGCAATCATAGACATGAAGCCTGGGAACATATTAAGAACCAGAGCCAGCTTGAGGAAACGGTTTTTATGCTTGAATTTGATACGGCTGAGTGAGTAAGCCATACCCACAGTAATCAAAGTAGATAGGATGCAGGTCGCTGTCGCAACAATCAGGGTATTTCATAAACCACTGAACAAAAGGATATGTGTTGTTATTAAACAGTCTGATATAGTTGTCAAGAGTATAGGTCTTAGGGAAGAAGTAAGGGACCGCATTAGAACCTTCACCACGGAAGCTGGTCAGAAAAATCCAGATAATCGGCGTTAGCCAGATGAATGCTAAAACAGCCAGCAAGACATAAATCCCTAATAAACTGAGTTTTTTTCTATTTTTCATTATTTAGCAGTTCCTTCCTTGAATGATGCGGATCTAGTATAGGCTAAGAGACTGAAGGCTGCAGAGATTGCAAAGATCAGGATACCGATAACAGATGCCAGATTGTAGTCCTTGGCAGAAACGGTCAGTTTATAGAGCCAGGTAACCAAAAGGTCAGTTGAGCCTGCCTGATAGTAGGAAGAGTTAGTAGGTCCACCGCCTGTCAGGAAGTAGATAACGTTGAAGTTATTGATGTTTCCCGATAAACTGCTGAATGAGTGATGGCGCCATAATCAAGAGAATTTGAGGGAAAGTAATGCTCTTGAAGATTTGAAGCTTGCTAGCTCCATCAATCTCAGCAGCTTCGATTTGCTCACTAGGCAGGTTCATGATAATCCCAGTCGCTACCAGCATGGTAAATGGAATACCAATCCACATATTGACAAGGATGATTGAGAACTTAGCCCAAACAGGGTCACTCAAGAATGGAATTGGATGCTGAATGAGATGGAGGCTTTGCAATAATCCGTTCAAAGGTCCATTGTCATTCAGGAAATTACGCATCAAGAGCAGGGACACGAATTGCGGAACTGCGATAGTAATAACGAAGAGCGTGCGCCAAACTTTCTTGTACTTGAGGCCTTTTGTATTGAGCAAGAGAGCTAAAACGATTCCGAAGAAGAAAGTAGTAGCTGTTGCAGCAACCGCCCAAATCAAGGTCCAGCCTAAAAGTGGGAAGAAGGTGCTAGCCATACGACCTGAGAAAACATCACCAAAACTAGAGAAGCCAACCCAGTCAAAGAGTGATTTAGGAGCTGGATGCTTATGGTCAAAGTTAGTAAAGGCCAAGCAGATCATATAGATCAGAGGCAGGATGGTAAAGAGCAGTACTCCAATAAGAGGAATGCTCATTAGACCCATGTGAAAGCGGCCGTCAGCAAGCGTCTTAAAGTCCTCAACGAAGTTAGGGAATCTTCTGACCTGACTGCTTGAGAGCCATCAAGTGACGAGCACTTTTCAGATTACACCAGTAGATGTAGGCGAAGACTGCACAGAAGATGAGAGAAGCAAGTCCAAAAATCAGCATCAGCATAGAGTTGTCACCCGCTACTTGAACAGTGATTTCCAAGCCGTTAACTTTTTTGATAGCCTCTCCTTGCTCTTGAGTTCCCAATGTAATCATGCCGCCAATAGCTGGTATGATTTGGACTGCAAAAGCAATCAGGAAAGCAATTTCTGAGAAGAGGAAGAGCAGCCCCTTGATAAATTGTTTGTTTACAAGGTTGCTCAGTCCCATTACCAGAAAAGAGAGTTTGACATCCCAGGTTCCCTCTTTAAAGACCTGAACCATGGATGCATTGTCATAAGATGACTGAGTCATAGTATTCTCCTTATATTTACAAAGAAAGAAGTGAGGAGGCTGCCCCCTCACTTCAATGCTTATTTTTATTTGTTTGAGGATTATTTAGCTGCTGCTAAATCTTTATCAAACTGTTGTAATTTTGCGAGGTATTGATCTTCACCAAATTTACCGTTGTAAGCATCGCTGAGGATTGCAGCACTTTCAGTCCAGAAGACAGACATTTGGCTAAGTTTAGGCATAACTGTTGTGTAGGTATCAGAAGATCCCATTGTGATAACAGCTTGTGCCAAGGCATCTTTCTTAACATCTTCAGACTCTTGCACTTCTTTGTTAGCAGGGATGATGTGACGTCCTTCAAACTTGAATTGGTTTTCTTGGCTTTCTTTGCTAGTAAGCACTTGAGCCAGTTTGTAGCTTGCTGCGATACGGTCAGTGTCGCCGTTTGAAGGTGTTTGGTTAACTGCGTAAAGTTTTACACCGAGGAAGGCTTTTTGTTGAACGTCTTGTCCACCGATGTTAACAGTTGGGTAAACAGAGATACCAAGGTTGTCTTTGCCGACAGCTTTTTCAGCAGCTGCGTAGTCCCATGGACCTGATTGGAAAGCGTCAACTGAACCATCTTCAAATTTAGCAAGAAGGTTAGAAGCATCTACGTTTACAAAACCGCTGTTATTCTTTTGAGCTGCGATGAACTTCAGAACGTTGACACCGGCTTCGTTACCCCAGTTTGTTCCGTCTACTTGCTCACCATCTTTACCAAAGAGAGTGTCGCCAACAGAAAGGAAGAGTGGAGCAGTGATGTATCCATTAGCCTCTTTCAAGTTTCCGCAAATTTAGCTTTAGAAGTGATGGTTTCATAAGACTTAACATCGTCAGCAGAAAGTTTTGACTTGTTATAGTAGGTTACTTGTGATTCGATACCGTATGGGAAAGCATAAGTTTTTGCCTTTGTATTGAGCACCAATTGCTGCTTGTTCAGTATCGTTTCTTTCTTGACTTTCTTCTGCCATATTTAGAAGGAACTTCTTGAATAGCTCCAGCTTCAACTAATTTACCAAGTTGGTCGTGTGGCAGAGAGAAAACATCAGCAGCAGTACTAGCATCTTTTGTCAGATTTTTCCTGAGCGTTTGGATCTTCCATTTCGACTACGTCAACCTTGTAGCCTGATTCTTTCTCGAACTTGCTAACTGTATCAGAGTAAGAATCTTTAGAACCAGTTGGTACCCAAAGTTTCAAGGTCTTGCTATCGGCTTTAGAAGAAGAGTTCTCCTTGCTACTGTTCGAGCTACAAGCTGCTAACAGTGTTCCTGCAGCCAGCAAGCTGACACTGCCCAATACTACTTTTTTTCCATGTTTTCATTCCTATTTCCTCCCGGAATTTTTTTATTTACAATCCTATTATGCAACCGTTTGCAATTTTTTTGTCAAGTCTTTTTGAAATTTTTTTAAAAAAATATTAATTTTTTTCTAAAATTTTTCTATTTTATTTCTGTTTATTTAATCAAAAGCCTATTAAAATGGCTGTGCAATCGATTGCTTGATTTTTTGCTTAGAAAATGCTTTTGTTATGAAAGAAAATCATGTTTCTTTTTGAGATAGATTTTTGATACTTGCAAGAAGATATAAAGACAAGTTAAAGTTCAGTATTACCTATGAAAAGAATCAAACTTATGATTTTCTAATAATCTAGTGTCTACCTGTTGAATGCTTCCCTTTTCTGCTATAATAGACCCTATGAACAAGCTAATCCAATCAAAGCTGGAACTGTTGCCGACCAGTCCCGGCTGTTACATTCACAAAGACAAAAACGATACCATTATTTATGTTGGCAAAAAGCCAAGAATCTTCGCAATCGGGTTCGTTCTTATTTCCGTGGTAGTCATGATACCAAGACGGAGGCTCTGGTTTCTGAGATTGAGGATTTTGAGTTTATTGTCACCGAGTCTAACATTGAGGCTTTGCTTCTGGAAATCAATCTAATCAAGGAAAACCAGCCCAAGTACAATATCATGCTCAAGGACGATAAGTCCTATCCATTTATCAAGATTACTAACGAAACCTATCCACGCCTAATCATCACGCGCCAAGTCAAAAAAAGGACGGTGGGACTTTTATTTTGGTCCCTATCCCTGATGTTGGTGCGGCCAATGAAATTAAACGTCTCTTAGATCGCCTCTTTCCTTTTCGTAAGTGTACCAATCCACCTGAAAAGGTCTGCTTTTACTACCATCTAGGGCAGTGCAAGGCCCACACTATTTGCCAGGTAGACAGCCAGTATTTCAAGGACTTGGCTCAAGAGGTAGCAGCCTTTCTCAAGGGCCTGGATGACCGGATTATTGAGGATTTACGGGGGAAAATGGCTGGCGCTGCGCAAGCTATGGAGTTTGAAAAGGCAGCTGAGTACCGCGACTTGATTCAGTCCATTGGCACCTTACGAACCAAGCAGCGGGTCATGGCCAAGGATTTGCAGAATCGCGATGTCTTTGGCTACTATGTGGACAAGGGTTGGATGTGCGTGCAGGTCTTCTTTGTCCGCCAGGGCAAGTTAATCGAGCGTGACGTCAATCTTTTTCCCTATTACAATGATCCGGACGAAGATTTTCTGACCTATATCGGCCAGTTCTACCAGGAAAAATCCCACCTCAAGCCCAATGAAATTTTGATTCCAGCAGATATTGACGAAGAAGCTGTCCGAGCCATGGTGGATACCAAGGTGCTTAAGCCCCAGCGAGGCGAGAAGAAACAGCTGGTCAATCTGGCTATCAAAAACGCCCGAGTCAGTCTCCAGCAGAAATTTGACCTCTTGGAGAAATCTATTGAAAAGACCCAAGGTGCTATTGAGAATCTAGGGCAGCTCCTTAACATTCCAACGCCTGTTCGTATTGAGTCTTTTGATAACTCCAATATCATGGGGACCAGTCCTGTATCAGCTATGGTAGTCTTTGTCAATGGTAAACCTAGCAAGAAGGATTATCGCAAATATAAGATCAAGACTGTCGTAGGACCTGATGACTACGCAAGTATGCGTGAGGTCATCAAGCGGCGCTATAGTCGGGTGATTCGGGATGGACTGACTCCACCTGATTTGATTGTCATTGACGGTGGACAAGGCCAAGTCAATGTCGCTAAAGAAGTTATTCAGGAGCAGTTAGGATTGGATATTCCCATCGCTGGACTGCAAAAAAATGACAAGCACCAGACTCATGAATTGCTCTTTGGTGACCCTCTGCAGGTTGTAGAATTATCCCGAAATTCGCAGGAATTTTTCCTACTCCAGCGTATCCAAGATGAGGTCCATCGTTTTGCTATTACCTTCCACCGCCAGCTCCGGTCTAAGAATTCCTTCTCATCGCAGCTAGATGGCATTGAAGGCTTGGGACCAAAACGCAAGCAAAACCTTATGAAACACTTCAAATCTCTAACCAAGATTAAAGAAGCCAGTGTCGACCAAATCGTCGAAGTCGGCGTACCACGAGCAGTGGCAGAAGCAGTGCGGGAGAAGTTGAATCCGAAAACTCAGGAGCAGGAACAAACACAGTTGCAAGAGGTGGCGGAGCCAGTTGTAGACATAGATTGAAAGATTAGTTTATCGGATTTTAGAGAGTCTTTATAAAATAAACTTAAATGAAAGCTTTTTCAAAAAAATTGGGAAAAATTATAACTGTTATAATGGAGTTGTCTTTGGGAATGGATAGTCATCAGATACAAAAAAATATCTGATATCTTTGTATGCTGAAAGCAATGCTAAAGCTGTATCGTATATTAAGAGTCTTCAAACCGAAGATGAACTGTTTGTTTTACTTGATAATTTTAACTGGGATAATGGTTTTGAAGTACCCCAAGCAGTTATTGAACATTCTAAGTGTACTCTTTCAATTGTTTTATTATCCTCTTATCGAGCAGCTGGCATCAGGTATTTATTAGAAGCAGAAGCAGCCTTTGTAAATTCTTCATCTAAGGAGTGGGAAGAATTTTGTAAAAAGATGTCTATGATAGAATTTATCAGAAGGAAATTTCCGGATGGTAATATCTCTTTTCGACCCGAAATAACGAGAATTCAAAAGTTCAAACTTAAAAAATTAAAATCGGCATTAAATCCACTTTTCATTGATGGAGTTTCTGGAAAAGATTTGAATATAGTAATTTTAATTAAAAATAACCATCCAGACATTGTGGATGGTTTTTGTGTTATGTCCTAAAGCCATAATAAAAGGATTGGCGAGCGCCAATCCTTTTATTATTTCAACTCAGAGGAATCTGGTAGGTAGGAACCACCAAGGTAGGTATTGCTGAGTTTTTCAAGGCTTCCGTCTTGATAGAGTTCTCTTAATGCATTATCAAATTGTTCCTTGAATGCTTTTTCTTCGCTAGAAAATATAATATAGTTGTTAGGACTGTCAGTGGAAGGAAGATCAACAACAGATAGATCCAAGCCACGTTCTTTAATAATTTTTTGAACGGAAACTTTGTCAAAGATTAGGAAATCAAAGTCACCATTAGAAAGGTCAAAGATACGTTTTCCTATATCTTCTCCTGAGTAATGGATAGTGGCTGGATTTTCAGTGTGTTTTTGATTCCAATTGTTGATGAATTGGGCGTTCGATGTTCCGATATCCTCTTGAGTTGTTTTACCAGCAATTTGCTCAAGAGAAGTTAAAGGATTCTTCTTATTACTAACGAGTACTAAAGGATTTTTTGAGATAGGGAGTGAGTAGAGGTATTTATCTGCTCTCTCTTTTGTGTAACTCAAGTTATTGGCTGCAGCTTGATAGTGACCGGAATCAAGTCCTGGGAAGATACTTTCCCAAGCGGTTCTTTGAAAGTGAATTTCGTAATCACTGAGCTTCTCATCAATTGCTTTAAGTACTTCAATATCGTAGCCAGTCAGGTTGCCGTTTTCCTCATAGGCGAATGGTGGGACATCGCCAGCTGTTGCAACAGTAATTGTTTTTGGGGACGAATTTTTTTGAGGTGTGCTCTGGTGACTGCAAGCGGCTAACAGTGGAAGGATGATTAGTAACAGGACGATTTTTCTCATGTTTTACTCCTTTCAAATTGGTATTATTTTTATAGCTTATCAGAAACTATCTTGATTATCCAATATATTTTTTTTATAGCTGCGATAAGAAACCTTAATAATGAAAAACTTCTGCAAACTCTTACAAAATATGATAAAATGAAGCTAGTATATTTAGAAAAGGATACGACTTATGAAATTTCTAGAACTCAATAAAAAGCGTCATGCTACCAAGCATTTCAATGACAAACCTGTGGATCCAAAGGATGTTCGCACAGCCATTGAGATTGCAACTTTGGCACCAAGTGCTCACAATAGTCAGCCGTGGAAGTTTGTAGTAGTACGAGAGCGCAATCAGGATCTAGCAGAGACAGCTTTCGGTGGAAATGTGGACCAGATTAAGGAAGCTCCAGTGACCATTGCCCTCTTTACAGATACAGATTTGACCAAGCGGGCTCGCAAGATTGCGCGTGTAGCTGGAGTTAAGAATTTCTCTGATGAGCAGCTCCAATTCTACATGCAAAATCTGCCAGCTGAGTTTGCTCGCTATAGCGAACAGCAAAAGAGCGATTATTTATCTCTCAATGCTGGTCTGGTGGCCATGAATCTTGTTTTGGCTCTGACTGACCAAGGTATCGGCTCTAATATCATCTTAGGTTTCGATAAATCTAAGGTTAATAAGGTTTTGGAAATTGATGAACGTTTCCGTCCGGAACTCTTGATTACGGTTGGTTATACTGATGAAAAACTAGAACCAAGTTATCGTTTGCCGGTTGATGAAATTATTGAGAAACGTTGATATAAAAGTGTTTACGATTTAATTCATAGTTGAAATGATTTAAATCGAATTGGAAGTTGGGGTGAAATAATGACAATTGATTTTAAAGCAGAAGTTGAAAAACGAAGAGAAGATCTCTTAGCTGACTTGTTCAGTCTTTTGGAAATCAACTCAGAGCGGGACGATTCCAAGGCAGACAAGGAGCATCCTTTTGGACCTGGACCTGTTCAAGCTCTGCATAAATTTTTAGAAATTGCTGAACGCGATGGTTATGAAACGAAGAATGTGGACAATTATGCTGGTCACTTTACTTTTGGTGAGGGTGAGGAGGAACTAGGTATTTTTGCTCACATGGATGTTGTCCCTGCTGGAAGTGGCTGGAATACAGATCCTTACAAGCCTGAAATTATTGATGGCAAGCTTTATGCGAGAGGTTCATCCGATGATAAAGGGCCAACTATGGCTTGTTACTATGGTTTGAAAATCATCAAAGACTTGGGATTGCCAGTATCTAAGCGCGTTCGCTTTGTGGTGGGGACAGACGAGGAATCCGGTTGGCAAGACATGGATTATTATTTCAAGCATGTTGGTTTGCCTGAGCCAGACTTTGGTTTCTCGCCAGATGCAGAATTTCCAATCATTAACGGTGAAAAAGGGAATATCACAGAATATCTCCACTTTGGAAACAGTAATGATGGCAACTTTAAACTTAAGAGCTTTACTGGCGGACTTCGCGAGAATATGGTGCCAGAATCAGCGACAGCTATTTTTACAGCAGCAGTTGATGCAGCGGAATTGGATAAGAAATTACAAGACTTTGCTTCTGTCCACAAGGTTTCAGCTAGTCTGAAAGCAAATGGCGACGCTCTTGAAGTGACAGTCATTGGGAAGTCAGCTCATGGTTCTACACCAGAGGACGGTATCAACGGAGCAACTTATTTAGCTCTCTTCCTCAACCAATTTGACTTTGCTGGTGACGCCAAGGCTTATCTGGAAGTTGCAGCTCAAGTTCTGCATGAGGACTTTACTGGTGAGAAGTTAGGAATTGCTTATACAGATGCTAAAATGGGTGCTCTTAGCATGAATGCTGGTGTTTTCCATTTTGACAGTGCCAAGGCTGACAATACTATTGCTCTGAACATCCGTTACCCGCAAGGAGCTGATCCGAAAACAATTCAGGCCGGTCTTGAAAAAGTTACTGGTGTTGTGTCTGTGAGCTTGTCTGAACACGGACACACTCCACACTATGTTCCAGCAGATGATGAATTGGTAGCAACTCTTTTGAGTGTTTATGAAAAACAAACAGGTCTCAAAGGACATGAGCAAGTCATTGGAGGTGGAACCTTTGGCCGTCTTTTGAAGCGCGGTGTGGCTTTTGGCGCCATGTTCCCAGACTATGTCAACACTATGCACCAAGTCAATGAATTTACAGATGTAGAAGACCTTTTCCGTGCTGCGGCCATTTACGCAGAAGCTATCTACGAATTAATCAAATAAAAAATAAGAACTCGTTTGGTCTTGCCAAATGAGTTTCTTTGCAAGGAGCTATCATGCAAACAATAGAGGATATTGCTAAGGCCATCATGGCCGACCCAGAAAATAAAGAATTTACGGAGCAGGGAATCAAGCCACTCTTTGCGGCACCAAAGAATGCTCGGATTAACATTGTTGGTCAAGCGCCGGGACTGAAAACTCAGCAGGCAGGGCTTTACTGGAAGGACAAGAGTGGTGATCGGCTGAGAGAATGGCTAGGTGTCGATGAGGAGACTTTTTATCATTCTGGTTACTTTGCTGTTTTGCCCATGGATTTTTATTTTCCAGGACATGGGAAATCTGGTGATTTACCGCCTCGTAAGGACTTTGCGGACAAATGGCATCAGCCGATTTTAGAGCTTTTGCCAGATATTGAGCTGACTATTTTGATTGGTCAGTATGCACAGAAATACTATCTGCATCAAAAAGGAAATATCAAGCTGACCGAGACAGTTCAGCATTATCAAGACTACCTGCCTGATTTTTTCCCTTTGGTACACCCATCGCCCCGCAACCAAATCTGGATGGCTAAAAATCCTTGGTTTGCAGAGCAGGTTGTGCCAGACTTGCAAGCATTGGTACAAAAGATTATTCATTAATAAAGGAGAAAAACCATGGATGCTTATCAACAAGTGGCTAATAAATTGCAAGAGTTGGGGATCGCATTTGATGTGGTGGAGCACCCACCTGCATTTACGACAGAGCAGGCAGATGGTTATATTGAAGGTATGGAAGGCGTTCGAACCAAGTCCATGTTCTTGACCAATAAGAAGAAAACTCAGTATTATCTTCTAATTATGGATGACAAGAAGAGTCTGGACATGGATTTGTTTAAAGAGCTGGTTTCAGCCAATCGTATTCGTATGGCTTCAGCAGATTCTCTCTTTGAAAAAATGCAGCTGCCTCCAGGAACTGTATCACCTTTTGGTCTGCTTAACAATGAGGAGAAGGACATCCATGTTTATTTCGATAAAGAGATCATCGACGAAGAACGCATGACTTTTCATCCTAATACCAATGAAAAGACCATCTTTGTCTCTACAACAGATTTGTTTAAATTCTTGCAAGATTTGGGTTATTCTTATCAAGTTCTGGAGCTTTAACTAGCTGTTTTGCTAAGTTAGAGGAGCGTTATCCAGCTTCTCTCTCAGGTGGTCGAACCGAGTGTCTTGTCCCTCTATCTTGAACTTGGATGAAGGACGTATCCAGCAATTTGTTTTCTTTCAGGAGATTCTCCAACAGTCAGCCAATGATTTTGTCAAAGTTCAGTTTGATTTTCAGAAGTATCTGACTGTCTTTTTGATAAGTCTAAGCTTAGAATGCTAAACTTTGTAGAAAGCGAGGTGATTCTATGGAAACGATGAAAGCTATAGTCATTTACGAAGCGGGTGGCCCAGAAAAGCTTCTGCTGGAAGAAAGACCGATTCCAGAACTTCAAGAAGGCTGGACCTTGGTCAAGGTCAGAGGGTTTGGGATTAACCGATCGGAGATTTTTACTCGTGAGGGTTTATCGCCTAGTGTCGCCTTTCCTCGGATTTTAGGTATTGAGTGTGTTGGCCAAGTGGCCAAGACGACTCGAGAAGATTTAAAGGTCGATCAAAAAGTGGTTTCCATCATGGGAGAAATGGGGCGAGCTTTTGATGGTTCTTATGCTGAGTATGTTCTCCTGCCGAACGATCAAATTTATACAGTCGAGACCAACCTGACCTGGACAGAGCTGGCAGCAGTGCCAGAGACCTATTATACTGCTCTAGGTTCTATGAAAAATCTGCGCATTGAGCCCAATGACAAGATTTTGGTTCGGGCTGCCACTAGCGGTGTCGGTTTGGCCTTTGCTCGTCTGGTCAAGGCACAGTTTCCAGACACACATATCGTTGGTTCGGTCAATAGCGGTTCTAAACAATTTCTGCTCAAACACCAAGCTTACGACGATATCATTATAGATCAGGATGGCCGACTGGAAACAGAGGAGAAGTTTGATAAAATTCTGGAGTTGGTCGGTCCGGCAACTGTCAAGGATTCTTTTGACCATATCGCAGAGGGCGGGATTATCTGTGTGACTGGACTCTTGGGTGGCCAGTGGGAGCTGAATGGTTTCAACCCAATTGAGGAAATTAAAAATAACAGTTTTCTGACAAGTTTTCACTCTGCTCATGTGAGCCAAGACCTGATGGATGAATTATTTGATTACATTGACCGCTACCAGGTCAATGTTACACCAAGGCGTGTCTTTTCCCTAGAGCAAGTGCCCAAAGCTCATGCATTTATCGAAGGGACGGCAGGTTTTGGAAAAATCGTGATTATGAATGAATAGGAGAAAAATGATGCAAAAAATTAGTGCGAAAGATTTATATGACAAATTACAGGCAGAAGAACTACAGTTGATTGACGTTCGCGAGGTGGATGAATTTACTGCTGGACATATCTCTGGGGCTCAGAATCTGCCTCTCAGCAGCCTAGCTGAGAATTATGGGCAATTGGATAAACAAATTCCCTACCATATCATCTGCCAAAAAGGCGGACGCTCAGCGCGTGCCTGCGAATTTTTGGAAGCTAAGGGTTACCAAGTGATCAATGTCGAAGGAGGAGTGGAAGCTTTTCCTGATAAATTGACGATATGACAAGCGATTAAGAAGAGCAAATGCCGGAATAGATTGAATTTCCGGCCCTTTTTTTGTATACTATAGTAGTATAATAATTTATAGATAGGAGATATTTTATGTCAAAACAAGATTGGCTTGAATATTTTGAGGCCGTTAATGGACGCTCGGCTACAGAGGAAGAAATTGCCCAAGCATTGGCTGCCGGGGAATTTGTTAAAGCTGAACAGGTAAGTGCGGATCAAGCCTCTAGTGAAGCTAGTCCGGCTTCATCAAGCTTTGAACAGCCGCAAAACTTCCAACAGCCTTTTGCTCAGCAGGCTTCTCAACAATATCAAGAAGTTCCTCAGCAACAAGCAAATCCAAATCAATTTGCAAATCAGGGACAAGCTTATCAGCAACAAGGATTTCAGCAAGCAAGTCCCTTTGCTGGACAGCCTCAGTCTTCTGGTCCGCAAGCTTATCAGAACAACCAGCAGCAAGGACAGTTCAATTCACAAATACCTCAACAAGGACCACAGGCTTATTACAGTCAGCAACCTCCTCAACCCAGCGAGTTTTCTAAAACAATGAAAGGTTTCTGGGCTTGGCTCGTTTCAGCTTGGAAATCACCGACATCTGAAGTTGAGAGCAGTAAGGTGAATGGTTACCTTTCTCTAGGTTTGACAGCGTTCTTTTTTGCTATTGTTGCAAACTACAATATTTTCAGTACCATTGGTATCATGAGTTTTGGTATGTATAATGGACCGACTTTTAATTTCAAAGTCTTCTTTGTTTCACTGATAGCAGCAGCTCTCTTCCTTTTTTCTATTATTTTAGGTGGTTTTGTTGTGAAGCGTTTGGTCTACCAAGATAGAAGTTTTACCTTTAATAAGGCTTTTGATTGGTATGGTCGACTGTATGCTATTGTTCTTCCATTTATTGTTGCTTCAGCTCTGTTTGCTCTGTTGGGTGTTATTCATTTATCCCTGTTCTTCACATGGATTGGGCTTTTGTTGATTGGAGTTGGAGCTACCTTTGCTTTGATTTATTCCAAGACAAACAACTCTATGGATCCTTTTTATAAATATCTATTGGCCATTATTATCAATGGTGTGATTACAATTATCTTCTCTTTCATCGCTTTTTCTCTACTAGCTAGTATCATAATGATGTAATAATTGGAGGAGATTTATGGCAACAAAAGAAAAATGGGTTGATCTCTTTGAAAAAGTAATTGGTCGAAAACCAACTGCAAGTGAGTTCCAAGCCGGCAAACAATCTAACTTTGATCCAAAAATGATTAAGGAGATTGCAGGCGAAGCAGAGGAAGCGACCACAGATACTTCATCAGTAGAAAATACTACTGATGAAGCTTCTGATAATCAAGATATTGTTCAGGAGACACCTTCTGAAGATTCTGTCACAGAAGAATTGATTCAACCAACCTCCCAACATGAGAAGCAAGGCGCGTTTGAATCTAGCCAATATGAAGAACTTCGTAAGAATTGGCTGCAAGCTTTTGAAAATAATATTGGTCGAAAACCTACCAAAGAAGAATTTGCAGAAGCTAAGAGTCAAGGATTCTCTAACTTGCCTATTCGGTCTGAACTGCTCGACTCGCAATTACCACAGAAACCGGTAAAAAAGGCTAAAAAGAGAATATCAAAGAAGCAAGCAATCATGATTGGGGCTCCAACCGTTTTAGTTGCCGCTTTGATTGGAGTTTTCTTCTATTTAAACTCTATAACTGGAGTTAAAGTGGTCACAGACCATTTTGCAAAAGCCGTCTCTAGTAAAGACTTCGATGAAGTGGCAAGTCTTCTTTCTACTCAATCCGATAAGTGGACACGCGCGGAAGCAAGAGCTTTAGTTGAGCACCTAGAGAGCCAGGAGATTAATCTCGAAACTGAGCTCGATAACATTGTTGAGTCAAATGGCAAATCTGCTTATATTGATGACAACAATAATAAAATTTTAGGTGTTACTGAAAAGAGTAAGAAATTTGGTATTTTCCAGGAATATCAGATGGTTTCCTATCCAGTCAAAGTTAAAGTCAATACAAATTTGGATAATGCTACCATTAAACCTGGTGAGAAGAAAACTATTACTCTTAAGAAATACAGACACTGAATTGGGCGAATATCACTTTATCAAACAAGACTTTACACTCAAAGGTAAGACGGATGTTGGAGATGTAGAGAGTAAGGTTCAGCTTGATTTAGCTACAGCTAAGGACAATGAAATCAAACTGGATCTCAAGTCTGAAAAGAAACAGCTAAAAATTACTATGCCTTCTGAAACTTCAAAAGCAACAGATATTAAAATCGTTGTTAATGGTAAAGAAAGTGGTAGCAGTTTGACCCCTGAGTTGCAGCTTGTTCCTTATCAAGAACTTGAAATTTATGCTAAGTTTACTATCTCTGATACTACCTTTACTACCAATAAAGAGACAGTGATTGTGGAAGATGATACCACGAATGTGAAATTATCTCTTCCTAAGGAAGTGCTTTCTAAGATTAGAGAAAAGAACGAAGAAGCGAAAAAGGTTGAGGCTCAAAAAGCAAAAGTCTCTACTTTCCTTAATGACTACCGCAGTGCTGTTTTTAGCTCTGTTTCTAACAGGAGTAACAACTATTCTCAATACTACGATACCTCTAGTGCAGTATATCGAGAAATGGTTGAGTGGACCACTGGTGGTGGTGTTAAGAAAGCGAAAATTAACTATTATGAGCCAGGAGCTTTGGATATCCGTGAAATCAAGGAAGAAAATGGTTCCTATATCGTGACAACATATGAGGACTATACAGTCCACTATGTTGATAACACTCCAAATAGTGTAAATCGTAAAAATAAGACATATTACTTGAAACCTAGTGGGGATTCTTTTGTAATCTATAATCTTGAAGTTTCAGAAGGTTGATATTATGACAATGAAATACAGTAAACTGATTTTTCTTGCGGCATCTGTTCTTGTTCTAGGCGCGTGTTCGTCTGGTAAAGACACTACTGGAGATAGCTCTGATAAACAAGCGGCTAGCTCAACTAGTACAGTTAAGAAACAAGATGCGGAAAAAGATAAAAACTCTAGCCAAGATACGACAACATCTTCAGATAGCACTGATACTAAAAAGGAGCAAAATCACGAGGCCAAAACTCTTGATCAAAATGTTTCTTATAACGGTAGCTACTACAGTGTCAAAGGGAAATATGATGAGATTCTCGTTGTCAACAAACACTACCCTTTGTCTGCTTCCTATAACCCAGGTGAGAATGCGACTGCTAAAGCAGAATTGCTCAAACTGATTGCAGACATGCAGGCACAAGGCTATGCTATCAGCGACCAATACAGTGGTTTTCGCAGCTATGATACTCAGACCGAGCTCTATCAAAACTATGTCAATCAAGATGGCAAAGCCGCTGCGGATCGCTACTCTGCTCGACCAGGCTACAGCGAGCACCAGACTGGTTTGGCATTTGACTTGATTGACAAGAATGGCAATCTTGTACAGGAATCTGGAGCAAGTCAGTGGCTTCTAGATAACGCCTATAAGTACGGTTTTATCGTTCGCTATCTAGAGGGTAAGGAAGGTTCAACTGGCTATATGCCTGAAAGTTGGCATCTGCGCTATATTGGTCAAGAAGCTAAGGAAATTGCTCAATCAGGCAAATCTTTAGAAGAATATTTTGGCATTACTGGTGGAGGCTATGAAGATCAGTAGTCACATCATCCATTAGAAGGAGGAAGAAAATGAAATTTTTTGTTACCAATCCCAATAATGATTTTGCAGAAACACCTGTGCAAGAAGAAGGCAGAATTATCCATCATCTTCATCTTGCCAAAGGAAAAGAAGTACCAGAGCACAGTGCTGATGCACTGGTAACAGTTGTTTGTTTGTCGGGAGATGTAAGCTTTTCCGCTGGAGAACAAACCGTGCGGCTAGTGGCAGGTTCCTTTTTGACGATGGAGCCCAATGAGCCACACAGCTTGGTCGGGGAGGAAGATAGCCACCTCTTAGTTATCAAACAACTAAAATATTAATAAATTCAAAATACTAGAAGCTGGAATAAATGCTTCTAGTATTTTTTTACTACTTTTTAAAAGCTTATTCATTTCTGTAAATAAAAACCCATAATAAAGAAATGCATAAACAGATTCTTTGATTCTTAAAACAAACTTAAGATAAGCTTAAAAAAAGGCTTAAGATAAGCTTAAAAATAAACTTAAATAAAAAAATCGAAATGAGAGGGTGAGAAGTTTTTATAAATAAACAATAAAAAAATAATTTACACTATGTAAACCAAATTATAAACATTTTTTTCTATTATTTTGGTTCGTTAAAAAGAACATTTTATAGATTTTTAAAGCTAAAAAAACAGGAAAAATAAACAAAAAAAGACGAACTATAAAAAAATTACCCATAAAAAAATAATTTACACCTTGTTAACTAAAAATGCTTGCATTCAAAAAAATTTCTTGTGCTATAATTCGTCTTGAGGGTGAGATATGCATAAAAAAGTATTTTCAAGCATATTGACTTCTTTCTTTCTAAATCAAATGCTATAAAAAAACATTTATGTGCAACCTTTAATCAGGGTGGATTCACTAACTAGTGATTCGTTTTTTTGCGTTTGATAATGATGGAGTAGTCAACTGTCGGCTGACAGTATTTTCGTGAAATTCTTTTTTATGAAGTTGTGCACAAAAAATAAATTCCCCCCACAAAAAAATAAAGTGATGTTGGTCACTTTGGAGGTTTAATTAATATGAACAATCGTTTCAGACTCTTATCAAGATCTGTTGTAGCGGCTGCGGCTATTATTCCAGCAATTGCTGTTGCGAATAATGCTCAGGCTCAAGATTATGGCTATAACTACTATCAACCAGGTTATAATTACTGGAATGGTGGTTACAACAATTATAGCTATGGTTATAACAACTATAATTACCGTAACAATCGCAACTACCGTTACAATAACTACAACTATGGTTACAACAATTATAACTATGGTTACAATAACTACAATTATGGCTATAATAACTATAACTATGGTTACAATGGCTATAATTATGACTATGGTTATAATAACTATTATCCAGGCTATAACAACTGGAATTATAACTATAGCAACAACTACGGATATAATGGTTGGAATAACTACAACAATCTGGCAAATGATGAGAATTATATTTACTGGAATGGTAACCATTACTACCGTATGACAGATGGTTCTTACCGTATCTATCGTGATGGTGAGTGGAAGCCATTGACAAATACTAACAATAACAGCACATCCAATAACAACCTGGAAAACGATCCACATTATCGTTATGAAAATGGTTATCATTACTATGTATTGGATAATGGCGACTATTACTACTATCAAAATGGTAAGTGGGTGTTTGTTAAGGATTCTGCTGATAACTCAACTAATCCAACAACTCCAAGCCAGCCGGAAGAACCAAAACCAGAAGTTCCAACTCCGACTCCAGCGGAACCAGAACAACCAACGCCAGCTCCTACTGATAAACCAGATGAGCCTACTACACCAGCAGAACCAAAACCAGAGGTACCAAGTGTTGATTTGCCAGAAAATCCTCCAATTAACGGTGCAGAAGGCGACCTCAATCCATTTGCTCCGAAACCAGAGCAACCAGCAGAACCAAAACCAGAAACTCCAACAAGACCTGATGTACCAGAGACTCCTGGTTTGGTAACAACTGATAAACCAAGTGAAGATCAAATCCCGCCGTATGTTGAAAAACCAGCAGAAGGTCTTGAACATTTGACATGGGCACCGAATGGACGAGCTCCAAAAATCATCTACCCAACTGGAAAACCAGGTGACAAGGCTCTCGAGTCAGATCCTAACTATTACTTTGATGGTTCAACCCATTATTACCGTATACCATCTGACTCAGAAGCAAATGGATACTCTCCATATTGGAAATGGTTTGGTGACAAATGGAAACTTCAAGGTATGACTGATCCAAACGATCCAGCTCTTGATCCAAAACTTCATGAAAACACTGCTGATGATGAATACATGTACAGTGATAAAGACTCTAGCGTGAAATTGTACTCAACTAACCTAGTGACAACTGCTAAAGCTGGTCAGCCGCTTCCATTCAAGAACGTTGAAGAGTTCAAGAACTACGTTATCGAAAAGATGAATCCTAAGTTCCTTGATAACGCAGGATGGGATGCCAAAGTTGAATGGGAAATCGAAGATCCAGAAATCTTTGAAAAAACCAAAGAAAACCCATATGCTAAGGATTATGTCTTGATTGCAAACCTTAAGAGTGGTGTTGAGGATAAGAAATACAGTGATGTAGAATTTGGTTATGTTAAGTTTGTTTACCGTGTTGAAGCAACAAACGATACAAACTATGACTATGTTTCAAAAGCTAAAGAAGCTTTCGCTAAAATCAATGAAGAGCGTAAAGCTCAAGGCTTGAAAGAGTTGACTTGGTCAGAAGACATTTATCAAAATCAAGCACTTCCAAAAGTAAATGAAATCTCACGTCAATATGATAGCTCAGGCTTTGTTGGACGTCGTGATGAAGATCCATCTGTTGTCGTTAAGAAATGGGCTAACAGCGGTCTGAGAGAATTGCTTCTTGATCCTAACGTAACTGAAGGGGCAGTAGCGACAGTTGTAGACGGAAACGGTGTTTACTACTGGGCATACAGCTATAAATAATAAGGAATTTTATTCTTAAACATCTGTGTTCTTAATCTTTGGTTGCATATAAACCATACTCCAAAAGTTAGATTTTCATCGTCTGACTTTTGGAGTTTTTTTGTTGAATTAACTAGGAAGCAAAAGTAGCGGTTGTGGATAGATTTTAAAGTTTAAAAAGGCGAAAAGAAATTTTGAGTACAAAAAAAGCACCGATTGGTGCTTATGATTATTTGAGACCGTATTTTTTGTTGAAACGATCCACACGTCCATCTGCTTGAGTGAACTTTTGACGTCCAGTGTAGAATGGGTGTGAGTCTGATGAAATTTCTACACGGATCAATGGGTAAGTTTCCCCTTCAAATTCAACTGTTTCGTTTGAACGCTTAGTTGAACCACTAAGGAACTGGTAGCCGGTAGAAGTGTCCATGAAGACAACTGGGCGGTATTCTGGATGAATATCTTTTCTCATTTTACAAAAATTTCCTTTCTGCCATGGTCTCTTTGCGAGCCATAGATTAGTTACTTTGATAGTTTATCAAATTCTGATTGATTTGACAAGACTTTTAGACTAATTTCTTACTTTTTTGCCAATTCTTTCATCTCGGTGTAGATTTGCTCTATTTCTGCCTTTGAAAATGCATTGGCTCCGCTGGCTAAGGGGTGTCCACCGCCGTGATGATTTTTAGCAATACCGTTGATAGGAATAACCTTGCTGCGCATGCGGACACGATAGTGCCCGTCTGGTTGCTCAACAAAGATAGCCCACAGACCGACTTCCTCGATTCGTCCAGGTGCCCCGACGATGGCTGCTGTATCAGCATCGGTTAGTTGATAGGCTTGTAAAACTTTCTGAGGCAGAATGACCCGCGCAGTTCCATTTTCATCTATTTCCAACTGCTCATATACGTAGCCCTGCAGTTTAGCGACTTGGCGGCTGATAGAGTCCATTTTGCGGGACAAGGCTGATAAGTCGAAATCGTACTGGCGCAGCTTGGCAGCTACTTCGAATGTGCGGGCGCTCGTAGAAGGATAAAGGAAGCGGCCAGTGTCGCCGATGATACCAGCATAGAGGAGTTCAGCAGCTTCCTTGCTCAAGTCTAAGTTATTTTCAAAGGCAAAGAGAGCAATCATCTCACTGGCACTGCTAGAGCTTGTATCTACCAGAGAAATATCTCCGTAAACCCTCATCATCAGGATGATGATCAATTTTGATGAGGAAATCGCCTGTCGTGTAGCGTTGGTCGTCAATGCGAGCTGTATTAGCAGTGTCACAGACGATAACTAAGGCCTCTTGGTAATCTTCGTCTGCGACTTGGTCCATTTGTGCTAGCCACATGAGATTGGGCTCATCGTAGCCAGTCGCTTTGATTGTTTTTTTCTGGGAAGTGGTACTGAAGCAGCTTTTTTTCAGTCCGACCTGACTGCCAAGAGCATCAGGATCTGGCCGCATATGGCGATGGATGATAATAGTATCGTATTCTTTGATCTTACTTAAAATATCATGATAAAGAGTCATAAATAACCTCGTCAACTTTCTTTACCCATTGTAGCATAAGAGTTTTTATTTTTAAAATAAAAAAGATATGATATAATGAGAGCAGATTAGAATTTGGAGGAAGATATGACCTTAGCGAAAATTGTATTTGCCAGCATGACTGGAAACACCGAGGAAATTGCTGATATTGTGGCGGATAAGCTAAGAGAACTGGATGTAGAAGTTGAAGTGGACGAGTGCACCACTGTCGATGCAGAAGATTTCTTGGAAGCAGATATTGCGATTGTAGCGACCTATACCTATGGTGATGGTGAGCTACCTGATGAAATGATGGACTTCTACGAAGACTTGTCTAGTTTGGATTTGTCTGGCAAGGTCTATGGGGTGGTCGGTTCAGGCGATACTTTCTATGATGAATTCTGCAAGGCTGTCGATGACTTTGATGCTGCTTTTGCTGCTACAGGAGCAGTGAAGGGTGCAGAAAGCGTTAAAGTGGATCTATCTGCGGAAGATGATGATATTGCACGCTTGGAAGCTTTTGCGGAAGGCTTGGTTAATAAAGTTTAAAGTGATAGATAAATGAAACGGCTGCGGCCGTTTTTTTGTTTTGCTAAAGTGTTATTTTTCTGACAATTCTCATGATTAGGAGTATAATATAGGTAAGCGCTATCCATCAGATAAAGGAGAAGTTCCAATGAAAGAACGTGACTATGCTTTTTGGCTTTCATGATGATGTCAAGCCGCTATTTTTCGACTGGTAAAGGCCTGTCAGAAGAAGTTGTTCGAGAAATCTCAGAAATCAAGAATGAGCCCCAGTGGATGCTGGACTATCGTCTGCGCTCCTTGGAACTCTTTCATAAACTGCCCATGCCCGACTTTGGCCCTGATTTGTCAGGGATTCGCTTTGATGATGTTATCTACTACCAGAAGCTAAGCGGAGATCGGGCTCGCAGTTGGGATGAAGTTCCAGAAGAGATTAAGAAAACCTTTGACCGCTTGGGAATTCCAGAAGCTGAGAAGCAGTTCCTATCTGGAGCTGTTGCACAGTATGAATCTGAGGTGGTTTATCATAATATGAAGGAAGAGTTTGCCAAGCTGGGGATTATTTTCACCGATACGGATACGGCTGTCCAGGAATATCCGGACTTGGTCAAGCAGTATTTTGGTACTGTGATTTCAAATGCTGAGCATAAATTTTCTGCTCTTAATAGTGCAGTTTGGTCTGGCGGAACCTTTATCTATGTGCCCAAGAACGTCCAGTGCCAAGTTCCTGTTCAGACCTATTTTCGAATCAATGGCGAAAATGCCGGCCAGTTTGAGCGCTCTTTGATGATTATCGAGGAAGGCGGTTCTATCCAGTATATCGAGGGCTGTACAGCACCGACTTACACAAGCAATAGTCTTCATGCGGCAAATGTCGAAATCATTGTCAAAAAGGATGCCTTTTTCCGTTACACGACCATTCAAAACTGGTCGGACAATGTCTATAACCTCGTAACCGAGCGGGGGATTGTTGAGGAGGGTGGCACCTTAGAGTGGATTGATGGTAACTTAGGCAGCAAGGTTAACATGAAATATCCTTGCAGTATTCTCAACGGCCGTAACGCAAGGACTTCTGTCCTCTCTATGTCCTTTGCCAACTATGGCCAGCACTTGGACGCGGGCTGCAAGGTCTTTCATAATGCGCCCAAGACTTCCAGTACCTTAATTTCTAAATCAGTGGCCAAGGATGGTGGTAAGACAGACTATCGTGGTCAGGTTCGCTTTGGCAAGAATAGTGCAGGCTCCAAATCTCATATCGAGTGTGATACCATTCTGATGGATGGTGAGTCTAGTTCTGATACCATTCCTTTTAATGAAATCCATAATTCAAATGTCGCGCTAGAGCATGAAGCCAAGGTTTCCAAAGTATCTGAGGACCAGCTCTACTACCTAATGAGCCGAGGAATAAGCGAAGAAGAAGCCACAGCTATGATTATCAACGGATTTATGGAACCCATTACCAAAGAACTTCCAATGGAATACGCCGTCGAACTCAACCAACTCATCAATATGAGCATGGAAGGCTCAGTTGGTTAAAAAGGTTCGGGGAACCTTTTTAATCTGCGGATAAAAACTCGCTTTTGCGAGTTCTCCTTAATCCAAGGTTCGGTGGACTTTTTTAATCTGCGGATGAGAACCGACGGTAGTCGGTTTACCCTGAGACAAGCCTAACGGGTATTTTTAGGTTGTGGCTAAGCACTCGGTTAAGCGAGTGCTCTTTAATAAGGTTCGGGGAACCTTTTTAATCTGTAGATAGGGGCTCGCCTTTGCGAGTTCCCTTTAATCTGAGGTCCGAGGGACTGTTTTAGGTTGCGGATAAGAACCGACGGTAGTCGGTTTACCCTGAGACAAGCCTAACGGGTATTTTTAGGTTGTGGCTAAGCACTCGGTTAAGCGAGTGCTCTTTAATAAGGTTCGGGGAACCTTTTTAATCTATAGATAGGAGCTGTTTTAGGTTGCAGATAAAAACTCGCCCTTACGAGTCCCCTTTTAATCATGGTCCATTGGATCTTTTTATTTAGAATTTAACTAGAAAATTTTACTATTTTTTGATATGATAGATAGAATATAAGGAGGAAGTAGATGACGTTAGAAGAAATCAGACAGGAAATTGATCAAGTGGATGATGCAATCGTTGCCTTGTTGGAGCAACGCATGAATCTGGTCGACCAAGTCGTGGCTTTAAAAAAATTAACGGGTACGGCTGTATTGGATAGTAAGAGAGAAGGTGTGATTTTCACCAGAGTTGCGGATAAGGTTGAAAACAAAGACTACAAGGAAACTGTTGTTGCGACCTTTTCTGACATTTTAAAACGTTCGCGTGAATTTCAGAATAAAAATATCTAATGAAAGAAGTACAGAACTCGATAGCTGTGGCTTTATCTGCGATGGTAGGCGGATGGCTGCGTTATCAGATAGCTCTTTTATTAGTTGTTGCTGATTCATTTCCGCTGCCTACCTTACTGGTCAATTATTTGGGAACTTTTTTGCTGGTCTATATTATCAAGGGCTATCTTAGCAGTAAAGTTAAGTCTCAGCGCCTAATTCTAGCGCTTTCGACCGGCTTTTGCGGAGGTTTGACGACTTTTTCTGGTCTTCTGCTAGACAGTATCAAACTAGCAGATTCAGGGCGCTATATGGAGCTTCTTATCTATCTAGTTTTAAGTGTAGGTGGTGGCCTTGCAATCGCCCTATGGGCTGGAAAGCAGGTGAAGTCATGATGTGGGCGATGTTAATCTGCTGTGGCACTGGTGCTCTCGTTCGTTATGTTTTCTCCAAGGTCAATAGCAGAGCATCTCTGCCGATTGGGACTTTATTGGCAAACCTGCTAGGTGCTTTTCTCATTGGTTATTTTTATAATCATATAGAAGACAAGCAGCTTTATGTGATTTTAGCAACAGGCTTCTGTGGTGGACTGACGACTTTTTTTCTACCATGAACGCTGAGCTAGCAGAGCTCTTTTTCAGAGAGAAAGAAATTTCTTCTCTACTTGGCTTTGACTTATATCCTTGGATTTTTTTAGCGATTCTTTTAGGAATTTTCATTTAAACATCTTTACATTTTTTTAGAAATTTTGATATAATATACTTTGTGCCTAATGGAAGCACGAAAAACGGCTAATCCGCTGCGGTCTTGAACCTTAAGATTAGTAAGATAGGAGTAGAAAAAAATGAATCCATTAATCCAAAGCTTGACTGAAGGTCAACTTCGTACTGACATCCCTGCATTCCGTCCTGGTGACACTGTCCGCGTTCACGCGAAAGTTGTCGAAGGAAGTCGTGAACGTATCCAGATCTTTGAAGGTGTGGTTATCGCTCGTAAAGGTGCTGGTATCTCAGAAACTTACACCGTTCGTAAAATCTCTAACGGTATCGGTGTTGAACGTACTTTCCCAATCCACACTCCACGTGTTGACAAGATTGAAGTCGTTCGTTACGGTAAAGTCCGTCGTGCTAAATTGTACTACCTTCGTGCATTGCAAGGTAAGGCAGCGCGTATCAAAGAAATTCGCCGTTAATCTTAGAAAGACTCTGTCGTTGGGCAGAGTTTTTCTCTAAGTCCCCTTAGTTCAATGGATATAACAACTCCCTCCTAAGGAGTAGTTGCTGGTTCGATTCCGGCAGGGGACATTCTAAAAGCCTGTCTAAGGCTTTTTTCAATGCTCTCAGGAGGAAAAGAGATGGCTTATTACTTTATTGGCGGTCTGGGATGCAATGTTTATTACCCACAAGACTTTTTAACAGCTCTAGAGCTCCCTATTGTATATCTGGATTTATATTGTCGAGAAATTCGCCAAGAAGCAGACTTGGAAGAGTGGTTTGCTTTGCAAGTTGATTTGACTCAAGAAATGACGCTGATTGCACATTCTCTAGGTGCTGATTTCGCGGTCTATCTAGCTTCTGTCTTTCCTTCTGTTAAGAAATTAATTCTGCTGGATGGTGGCTACTTAAACCTAGATAAAATATGTAATCTGGAAGAAGAGATAGCAGATGCTCTTGCCTATCTGGAGAAAACTTCCTATAGGAGTATTGAGGAAGCTGTTTCTTTGGAGCGAGACGAGGCAAAACATTGGTCAGAGAATTGTTCTAAAGCTGTCAAAGCCAATCTTGTCTTTAATAAAAAGGCTCAGGTATGGAAGTTGGGGAATTTCTCAGCAAATTGTTAAGAACTTGCTGACGCTGAGACGACTTATGTACGGACGTTTATCTAAACTTAGCGACCGCCAAATCCATTTATTTATTCCTCAGAAAACCGAATCGGATCCGAGTTGGAAAGTTCAGGCTTTACAAGGATTGCCTGCTTATGTTCAGCTGGCAGAGGTTAAAGATTGTGGACACAATATCTATGGAGACAATCCTTTGGGGCTGGCTAAGATGGTAAGGTCTGTTTTAGATTGAGAGTTATAATACTCTTTTTTATTTAAAACGATAATTAATGACTTTAAAGAATGAAACATTGCATTTGAAAAGAGACCTAAATTTTAGGTCTCTTGTTCTCTATTTTCCAAAGCAAAGTTGGTTAGGTATGCTTTATTTTTACTCTAGTTGTTTGATGATTTTGCTTTTTCTATAATCGCGTCAATATCAGCAGTTCCAGAAACTCCAAATTTTGCATAGACGTCATTAACTGGACTAGGATCAACATCAATGCTGTTGATATTTCTACCTTCTGATGTGATAGACATATATTGTCCATCAGTTCTAATCATTACCCAAAGGCCTTGCGAAGCGAATAGATAGCCATCATCTTTCTTCACGACTTTACCGATTTCAGGAAAAGTGATAAAAGCACCTTCGGAAGTAATAGAAACTTCCTTGCCATCTACTATAGTAGAGCTTGAGCTACTGTTAGTGCTTGGAATGCTGCTGGAGTCAGAAGATGAACTGGATGACGAAGAGCTATCAGATTTACTAGATGATTTAGAACTGACCTTACTGCTAGAGGATGATTTTTTGGAAGTTTTAGCCTTATCACTTGATTGAGCTGGCTTCTTTGATTGAGATTGAACACAGGCGGCCAAACTTAATAGACTAGCTGCAAGTAAGAATGCTTGGAAGGTTTTTTTCATGGAGAATCTCCTTTTTGATATGATAGGATTATTTTATATGAATTTGAAGGCTTTAGCAATAGTTTTAATTAGAGTGCAATGGAACTTGATGGAATGAGGGACAGTAGTTCAAGTGTAAGTTTGGAAATGACAGGTATTTATCGTTTCTCTATTTCCCCAAGCAGAATTGGCTGAAGAGTTGGGTGATAAGCTCGTCTGGTGCGGCGTCACCAGTGATTTCGCCGAGGATTTCCCAGGTGCGGGTCATGTCGACTTGAAGAAGATCTACAGGCATACCCATTTCCAAGCCTTGGTTGACGGCTTGCAGGCTTTCTAGGGCTTTTTCAATCAAGGAAATGTGGCGGGCGTTGGACAGGTAGGTGGCGTCTTGCTCGACGATACCAGCATTTTCAAAGAAGAGCTGATTGATGCGTTCTTCAATTTTATCGATATTTTGATTGTGGAGGACAGAAATCTTGATGACATCAGTTGGCAGCTGATCCAGCTCAATCTTTTCCTCAAGGTCAGTCTTGTTAAGCAGGACGATACGATTACTATCTTGACTGATTTCGAGCAATTGTTTGTCCTGATCCGTCAGAGGCTCGCTGGCATTGAGGACTAAAAGAACCAAGTCAGCTTCCTGCAGGGCTTTTTTAGATCGTTCAACTCCAATCTGTTCTACAAGGTCATCGGTTTCTCGAATTCCTGCAGTATCAATGAGCTTGAGCGGCACGCCCTTGATATTGACATACTCCTCGATCACATCACGGGTCGTCCCCTCAATGTCAGTCACAATGGCCTTGTCCTCGCGCAGAAGATTGTTGAGGAGGCTTGATTTGCCGACATTAGGCCGGCCGATGATAGCAGTGGAAATACCTTCGCGCAAAATCTTGCCTCGTCGCGCAGTATTGAGGAGATTGCTCAGCAGATCCTCAAACTCAGCTGTTTTTTCTCGCATAAGCTGGGTCGTCATCTCTTCCACGTCGTCGTACTCTGGATAGTCAATATTGACCTCGACCTGAGCTAAAGTGTTGAGAATTTCCTGACGAGTATTGTTGATAAGGTTGGAGAGGGAGCCATCTAGCTGCTTGACAGCATTGTTCATGGCTTTATCAGTTTTGGCTCGGATGATGTCCATAACGGCCTCAGCCTGAGTCAAATCTACGCGCCCATTGAGAAAGGCTCGCTTGGTAAACTCACCAGGCTCAGCCATTCTAGCGCCCTCGCGGATAGCCAGCTGCAGGATTTCATTCGTAACCGCAATTCCGCCGTGGGTGTTAATCTCAATGATATCTTCGCGCGTGAAGGTCTTGGGAGAGCGCATAGCGCCAAGCATAACCTCGTCCAGAATTTCCTGATTTTGAGGGTCAACGATATGGCCGTAGTTGAGCGTGTGGCTTTCCACTTTGCTTAGATTTTTCCCTTTGAAGATTTTTTGGGCAATAGCAAAGCTGTCAGTCCCGCTTAGTCTGACGATACCGATAGCCCCTTCGCCAAGAGGCGTAGAAATCGCAGCGATTGTATCAAATTCTCTGGTAATCATACTGTATTTTTCCTTGTGTTTAAAATCAATTACCTTAATTGTAACGCAAAAATCAAGGAGGAGCAAGGCTTTCGATTATCAAGCCAAAGGAATGAAATTTAAGTCTGGTAAAGAAAACACTTTCATGTTAGTGAGAATCATGATATAATAAAAGTAGTGTGATTCGAGGAGGTGCTATGGAAAATCTAAAGAAACTGGCAGGAATCAAGGCTGCTGAATTTGTCCAAGGCGGGATGATTGTTGGTCTCGGGACGGGTTCGACCGCTTATTATTTTGTTGAAGAGATTGGTCGGCGTATAAAAGAGGAAGGACTACAGGTTACAGCTGTTACGACTTCCAGTGTCACTAGCAAACAGGCAGAAGGTTTAGGTATTCCGCTCAAATCCATTGATGAAGTTGACTTGGTTGATGTGACAGTTGATGGTGCTGATGAGGTTGACGCAGCCTTTAACGGTATTAAGGGTGGTGGCGGCGCACTTCTCATGGAGAAAGTCGTGGCTGTTCCTACAAAGCACTATATCTGGGTAGTCGATGAGAGCAAGATGGTCGAGAAGCTAGGTGCCTTCAAGCTACCAGTAGAAGTTGTTCAGTACGGTGCTGAACAGCTCTTTCGTCGCTTTGAGCGTGCTGGATATAAGCCAGCCTTTCGTGAGAAAGATGACCAACGTTTTGTCACGGACATGCAGAATTTCATTATTGACTTAGATTTAGGTGTGATTGAAAATCCAGTTGAGTTTGCACAAGAACTTGATCATGTTGTGGGAGTAGTGGAGCATGGATTGTTTAATCAAATGGTAGACAAGGTCATTGTTGCTGGAAAATCGGGTCTTCAAGTTTTAGAGGCCAATAAATAGAAAGAGGTGTTTTATGCCAAAATTTAATCGTATTCACTTGGTAGTCATGGACTCAGTTGGTATCGGTGCTGCGCCAGATGCTAATAACTTTGTCAATGCAGGGGTACCAGATGGTGCTTCAGATACTCTGGGACATATTTCCAAAACGGTAGGACTGAATGTGCCAAACATGGCTAAAATCGGCCTGGGAAATATCGAGCGTCCTGCTCCTTTGAAGACAGTTCCTCAAGAAGAAAATCCTAGCGGTTACTATACCAAGCTGGAAGAAGTATCTCTTGGAAAAGACACGATGACAGGACACTGGGAAATCATGGGTCTCAATATTACTGAGCCTTTTGATACTTTCTGGAATGGCTTCCCAGAAGAAATCCTGACTCAGATTGAAGAATTTCTGGTCGCAAGGTCATTCGTGAGGCTAACAAGCCATACTCTGGTACAGCAGTTATTGATGACTTTGGTCCTCGTCAGATGGAAACAGGCGAGCTGATTATCTATACCTCTGCTGACCCAGTATTGCAAATTGCAGCACACGAAGAAGTGATTCCTTTGGAAGAGCTCTATCGTATCTGTGAATTCGCCCGCTCTATTACCTTGGAACGGCCTGCGCTTCTGGGGCGTATTATCGCTCGTCCTTATGTAGGTGAGCCAGGCAACTTCACTCGTACAGCCAACCGTCACGACTATGCCGTATCTCCGTTCAATCCAACTGTGCTTGATAAGCTCAATGAAGCTGGAATTGCTACCTATTCAGTTGGGAAGATTAACGACATCTTCAACGGCGCTGGAATCAATCATGACATGGGACATAATAAGTCTAACAATCATGGTGTAGATACTTTGGTCAAAGCCCTCAAAGACGAAAACTTCAAAGAAGGTTTCTCATTTACTAACCTAGTAGACTTTGATGCTCTTTATGGTCACCGCCGTGATCCACATGGCTACCGTGACTGCTTGGAAGAGTTTGATGCTCGCATCCCAGAAATCATTGAAAATATGCGTGAAGATGATTTGCTCATGATTACTGCTGACCATGGTAATGACCCGACCTATGCCGGAACCGACCACACTCGTGAGTACATTCCGCTCTTGGTCTTCGGAAAATCGCTGAGCAGTCATGGTCATATTCCTGTCGGACACTTTGCGGATATCTCAGCTACCGTTGCTGAAAACTTCGGAGTGGATAAGGCGATGATTGGTCAAAGCTTCTTGGACAAATTGGTATAAGCATAATAAGAGAGTGAGGGAAATATTTTATGACAAGCTTATCAGAAAAAATCAAAGCAACAGCGGCTTTTTTGAAAGAAAAAGGTATGACAGAGCCTGAATTTGGTCTGATTTTGGGATCTGGTTTGGGAGAATTGGCTTCTGAAATCGAAAATGCCGTTAGTCTAGACTATGCGGATATTCCAAACTGGGGCCGCTCGACTGTTGTTGGCCACGCAGGGAAATTAGTCTATGGAGACTTGGCAGGGCGTAAAGTCTTGGCACTGCAAGGCCGTTTCCATTTTTATGAAGGAAATCCTTTAGACATCGTTACTTTCCCAGTGCGTGTGATGAAGGCTCTTGGTGCGACAGGTGTTATTGTGACCAATGCTGCTGGTGGTATCGGCTATGGTCCTGGTACACTGATGGCCATTACGGACCACATCAATATGACTGGTCAAAATCCTTTGATTGGTGAAAATTTGGATGAATTTGGTCCACGTTTCCCTGATATGTCAAAATCTTACACTCCAGAATACCGCGCCGTCGCTCATAAAGTTGCTGATAAGCTTGGTATCAAGCTGGATGAGGGTGTCTATATCGGTGTAACTGGACCAACTTATGAAACGCCAGCAGAAATCCGTGCTTATAAGACGCTTGGGGCGGATGCAGTCGGCATGTCTACTGTTCCTGAAGTGATTGTAGCAGCACATTCTGGTTTGAAAGTCCTTGGAATTTCATGCATTACAAACTTTGCTGCTGGTTTCCAAGAAGAGCTTAATCATGAGGAAGTGGTTGAAGTAACAGAACGTGTCAAGGGTGATTTCAAACGACTGCTTAAAGAAACGCTTGCTGAATTGTAAAAAAATGTTGAAAGGCGTAGTGTCTGGGTTGGTAATTAAACCCGGAACAGCCTTTCTATCTAGCTGATAAAATCATTAAACTAAAGAAAGCTAGAGTGTGTTCAGATTTGAACACGAGCGAAAAACTATCTTTCAAATAAACACAGAAAGGAAGGGCATCTGAGTTTGAATTGAACTCGGGCTAGAGGCGGTGCAAAAAAGATAAATCTACCCTAGATGCAGTCGCATCTTCGTTCGATTTCCTATTTTTTTGCTTTTGCCTCTTTTAAGCCCTTAGTATCTTATATTATGTCTATTCATATTGCTGCTAAACAAGGCGAGATTGCTGATAAAATCCTTCTTCCGGGGGATCCGCTTCGGGCTAAGTTTATTGCGGAAAATTTCCTTGAGGATGCTGTTTGCTTCAATGAAGTCCGCAATATGTTCGGTTACACTGGTACTTATAAAGGACAATGTGTTTCAGTTATGGGAACTGGGGATGGGGATGCCATCAATCTCTATCTATGCGCGTGAGTTGATTGTTGACTACGGTGTGAAAAAAAGCTGATTCGTGTGGGAACTGCTGGCTCGCTGAATGCTGATGTCCATGTCCGTGAATTAGTACTGGCGCAGGCAGCTGCAACTAACTCCAAACATTATTCGTAATGACTGGCCACAGTATGATTTTTCCGCAAATCGCTAGCTTTGATTTGTTAGATAAAGGCCTACCATATCGCCAAAGGTCTTGGTATGACAACCCATGTTGGGAAATGTCTTGTCGTCTGATGTCTTTTTACTCAAACTACTTTGAAAAAGAATATTGAGCTTGGTAAAATGGGGAGTTAAAGCTGTTGAAATGGAAGCGGCTGCTCTTTACTACTTGGCAGCTCAACACCATGTAGATGCTCTGGCAATTATGACTATTTCTGACAGCTTGGTCAATCCTGAAGAGGACACGACAGCTGAAGAACGCCAAAAATACCTTTCACCGATATGATGAAGGTTGGTTTGAAACCTTGATTGCAGAAGCATGCAAGTAGATGTCAAAGAAGCTATTCTCTTTGCTATTTCCCGCTATGACTATGCTTATGCCCATAAACTGGCTGAGCGAGCAGGAAAGCAGTGTCCAGTCTGACTTGGTCCTTCTTCTTGAGGGCTTTAGCGGAGCGAAGAGAGCTCAACATCCAATCTATCATGAATCTAAAGTTGGAAATCACTAGGTCTGACCTAGCTGATTTTTCAGCTTTTTGCCATGAAAAATGAAGCGGATGAGCAGCTGGTCAATTACCTTTATGATCTGGAAGCCAAGCTGAGAAATGAGCAGCTGATTGACTTTATCCGAGCAGTCAGTCCGGCTATTTATCGGATTTTTATGCGGCTGATTCGCATGCAAATACCAGATATTGACAGCTATATTCATAATTCGCGAGGGGCTAGTTACGACCGTTGGAAGTTTGAAAAGATGCGAAATTCTGACAATCCTGTCCTGCAAAATTTTCATTCGGAAAGCACGGTCAATTCTTCTAGTTTGACGGAGCTGATTTTGCAGTTGCCTTTGTCCGAATCTGTCAAAGAATCGGCACAGCAGCTAAGAGAGTTAGAAAAGTCAGTCCGCAATCCGTTGACTCATCTTATCAAGCCTTTTGATGAGGAAGAATTGCACAGGACGACAGGTTTCTCATCTCAGCACTTTATGGAGCTTCTGATTGATTTGGCGCAGGAGACGGGCATAGTTTTTCAGAGGGAACCTTTTTACTTTGACCGAGCGAATGCGGTCATAGAAAGTCTCTTATAAGGAGTAGCAGGATGGATAAGATTGCAAGGCTGCAAGAATTAATAGACCAAAGTCAGAATATCGTCTTTTTTGGTGGCGCGGGGGTTTCGACGGAGTCCAATATTCCAGACTTTCGCAGTTCAGATGGGATATATAGCGTCAAGCTAGGACAGCATTTTACAGCAGAGCAGTTGGTTTCTCACACTATGTTTGAGCGCTATCCGCAGGAGTTTTTTGACTTTTACAAGAAGTACCTGCTCTATCCGGATGCTAAGCCCAATGCTGCTCATGTCTACTTGGCAGACTTGGAGAAGACGGGCAAGCTCAAGGCTGTGGTAACTCAAAACATCGATAGTTTGCATGAAATGGCCGGTTCGAAAAAGATGCTCAAGCTACATGGCAGTGCGGATAGAAATTACTGTCTGAATTGTCAGCGATTCTATGATTTGGATGGCTTTCTGGCTCTGGACGGTACCATTCCTCACTGCCTTGACTGTGGCGGTATTGTCAAGCCAGATGTGACCCTCTATGAAGAACCTCTAGATATGGAAGTTTTCCAGCAGGCAGCTCAAGCTATCCATCAAGCAGACCTACTGATAATCGGCGGCACTTCCTTAGTCGTCTATCCCGCAGCCAGCCTCATCCAGTACTTTGCAGGTAAGCATTTGGTTGTCATCAACAAGACCAGCATCCCTCAAGACAGCCAGGCAGATCTAGTCATTGAGGGTAAGATAGGAGAAGTGTTGGGGAAATTGAGAAGAGATGACTAGAATCTATTTCTAAAAATAAGAAAAGAAAAAGACTCTTGTAGATTTTGCAAGGGTTTTTTTATTGACAACTTAAAAATAGGTATATTAAAATATTAAATAAAAAGAAGGTGTTTTTAATATGGCTGATTTGTATATTCAGAACTCTTCATACAGTTTATCAATTAGTGATCGTAAGTTAATGATAAAGAACCAAGAATCGAACTCATGCTCAAGGCTATTTCATTAGGTCTAATTGATAACATTCTTATATTTGGTAATTCTCAGTTATCAACACAATTGCTGAAATCTTTATCTCGCCATGGGATTCCAGTCTTCTATTTTTCTAGCAAGGGTGAGTTTTTATTTTCGATGGATTCTTTTAAGGAAGCGGACTATGAAAAGCAGAGAGAGCAGGCCCAAGCTTCTTTTGATAAAAGTTTCTGTCTGAAGATGTCGCAGAGGATAGCTTCGGCAAAAATCATGAATCAATTAAATCTGCTAAAAGCATACGATGAGCAAGGGCTATTTGACGAAGAGGATTTTAAACGTTTTAAATCTGCTTGTGAGAGCCTTGAATCTGCCAAAAGCATATCAGAAATTGTGGGGATTGAAGGCAGAATTGCTAAATCTTATTTCTACTATCTAAATCTACTGGTAGAAGAAGATTTTCAGTTTTATTGTCGCAATAGGAGGCCATCCTTAGATCGTTTTAATGCGCTGCTAAATTTTGGGTATTCAATTTTGTATTCCTGTTTTATTGGCTTGATTCGGAAAAATGGTCTTAGTGCAGGCTTTGGAGTTACCCATCAGCCACATACCCATCATGCAGTACTAGCCAGCGACCTAATGGAAGAGTGGCGGCCAGTCATCGTAGATGATACTGTGATGAGTCTGATTAAGCATGGTGATATTAGGGGGGAGCATTTTGAGAAGATGGGGGATGAAATGCATTTGACTTCGGAAGGGATTGAAGTATTTTCTCGAGCTATGAGGGAGCGCATCTTAGAAATCCATCATTATGTCGAATTGGATAAGAATCGCTACACTTTTTTGTACATGGCAGATCAGCAAGTCAAGTCTTTGATTCGATGTTTTAAGTCAAGGAATGCTGAGGACTATATCAGCAGTTATACGGGAGAGTGAAGATGACTTTTTATAATCTTGATAGTGTCAGCAAGGAATTTGCCAGGAAGAAAACAAAGTTTTGTCTGGTTATTTATGATATCGTAAGTAATAAAAGGCGTTTAAAACTAGCCAAGCTTTTGGAAGGCTATGGTACAAGGGTTCAGCGTTCTTGCTTCGAAGTCGATATAGAAAAGCTGAATTTTGAACTTTTGATAAAAGATATAAGAGACTTTATCAAGCCGATGAAGGAGACAATATCATCGTATATGTCGGGCATAAAGAAGAAACTGTAGTCTTTAATCCCTATGCTGGCGCTGAGTTGTTGGAAGAGATATTATTCTTTTAATCTTTAAATTTTGTTGGCTTCATGGTATAATAAGGATAAGTTCCAACTGGGATGTCAAACTAGATCTAGTGGTTCGACGCGAAGACCCTATACAAGATATGGGGTAAGACACCCCAGTCACCTCGAGAGGGGACGGAAACTATACATCTTTGATTCCATTATTTTTCCTCTTTCTGTAAGACACCCCAGTCACCTCGAGAGGGGACGGAAACGCCACTCATGCTCTGTGTCAGTTGATACTGGAAAATCAGTAAGACACCCCAGTCACCTCGAGAGGGGACGGAAACATAACTATATAACTACCTATATTCTACTAAAATCATCCGTAAGACACCCCAGTCACCTCGAGAGGGGACGGAAACCCAAGGGGATAACATTGATGAAGTAATTCCTGAGCCGTAAGACACCCCAGTCACCTCGAGAGGGGACGGAAACAAATCAATGGCTTTGTTTTTTTATTTTTACATTCTGTAAGACACCCCAGTCACCTCGAGAGGGGACGGAAACCGAGTGTAAGAAAAGTCGATGCCGCCTTTTCCTGCTTTAAGTAAGACACCCCAGTCACCTCGAGAGGGGACGGAAACGCAAATGGGATAGTGGTATTGTCAACTTCAATTCTGTAAGACACCCCAGTCACCTCGAGAGGGGACGGAAACTTGCTCATCTGATAGTTTTACAGTATATAGCATAAGTGGTAAGACACCCCAGTCACCTCGAGAGGGGGACGGAAACACATGCGTTGCCTTTCCTTTCTGTTAAGATTGTTGATTGTAAGACACCCCAGTCACCTCGAAAGGGGACGGAAACGCCTCTAAATACATTCGATAATTTATGGATATCCTGTAAGACACCCCAGTCACCTCGGGAGGGGACGGAAACAGAAGCCTTGCTCCCTATTACTCGTACCTATGTATGTAAGAAGCCCCAATCACCTCGCGAGGGGACGGAAACATACCAGGACGCTGTACTTTGAATGGACGGCGCATATTGTAAGAACCCCCATTCACCTCGGGAGGGGACGGAAAGGCGCCCTCGTTGTTCGTTACTGGAAATTCGTAGGTAAGAACCCCCATTTACCTCGAGAGGGGACGGAAACTAACTGCGATATTGCTCAAAATTGACCCAGGCTGAGTAAAAAAAACCATTCACCTCGGGAGGGTACGGAAACAGAAGTTGACTTCCTAATGTTGGTTCCATTGTTTTTGTAAGAAACCCCGGTCACCTCAAGAGGGTACGGAAACTATTCTTTGGTGAGAGAAAGAACGAGTCTATCTGTAAGACACCCCAGTCACCTCGAGAGGGGACGGAAACTTATCACTTTTGATGATTTTTATTCCAGTTACTTCTGTAAGACACCCCAGTCACCTCGAGAGGGTACGGAAACTCAGGGATTTCTGTGTGATATGTCAATTCCTTATTCAGTAAGAAACCCCAGTCACCTCGGGAGGGGACGGAAACATGGTCTATTGTAATATCATCATTGCTATAATATTTGTAAGAAACCCCAGTCACCTCGGGAGGGGACGGAAACCTCGTGAACCGGAGGATCTAGTGGAACTGCATCACCAGGTAAGAAACCCCAGTCACCTCGGGAGGGAACGGAAACTGAATTGCGCATGCTTACGCATTAAATTCTTCTTTCGTAAGACACCCCAGTCACCTTGAGAGGGGACGGAAACTTCAGGTTCTGCTTACTGTCCTGAACAGCGCTCTTGGGTTAGAACCCCCATTCACCTCGCGAGGGTAAGGAAACATAACTTGAAAGAGATTAACAACATCATCATTCAGTAAGACCTCCCATTCACCTCGAGAGGGGGCGGAAACAAAATGAACGCTCCGATTCCTTTCAGAATAGCTGGTAACAATCTCCATTCACCTCGGGAGGGACGGAAACTAAACTAATAATGTAAATACAGATAAAAATAAAATTAGGTAAGAAACCCCAGTCGCCTCGAGAGGGGATGGAAACTTCTTCTCCCAAATAACTATCTTTTAGTTTCAAGCGATATAAGAACCCCCATTCACCTCGGGAGGGTACGGAAACAAAAAAGACACCTGCATAGGTGTCGCAAAATACCAAGTAAGAACCCCCATTCACCCCGAGAGGGGGCGGAAATACAAGCGATACTAGTGACCCCAACAAGAACAGGCACAGTAAGATTCCCCAGCTACCTCGAGAGGGTACGGAAACGTAAGCTTCAATACTTCGTCAGTTGTAGTAGCATATGTAAGACACCCCAGTTACCTCGGTAGGGGACGGAAACAAGCTTGTTGTTTGATACGAGAGATCTCATCCTGTAAGAACCCCCAGTCACCTTGAGAGGGGACGGAAACGCGTATTCAATCAACATTGCCTTAAATTCTGCTTCTGTAAGCCCCCCCAGTGACCTCGGAAGGGGACGGAAACTCACGGACAGCGTCCCTAGGGTATTTCACCGATGTGTAAGAAACCCCAGTCTCCTCGAGAGGGGACGGAAACTGGCAAGCTCTCTTTACTAAACAAGTAATCTTGAGGTAAGAGCTCCCATTCACCTCGGGAGGGGACGGAAACGTTGGGTTTTCAGGAAGAATGAATGTTACTTTTTCAGTAAGCCCCCCATTCACCTCGAGAGGGGACAAAAACTGTCATTTGGTGACCTCCTTGCTTGTGCTTGGCTTGGTAATACCCCTAATCACCTCGCGAGGGTACGGAAACTCTTTCCTGTAATTGATAAGAGCAACCCAATGGATGGTAATAACCCCCAGTTTCCTCGCAAGGGTACGGAAACGGACTCGCACTGGTTCCGATGGCTGGAGTCGGACTAAGTTAGAAACCCCAGTCACCTCGAAAGGGGACGGAAACTCAATAAAATCATTCATCAATGCTTTCTTGACTACCGGGTAGGACCCCCAGTTACCTCGAAAGGGGACGGAAACCATTATAACGGCTGGCATGGTGATTGAGATGAGTAATCAGTAGGAACCCCCAGTTACCTCGAAAGGGGACGGAAACTCAGACCAGATTCAATTCCAGGTCGCCCATCTTGGTAAGACCCCCCATTCACCTCGAGAGGGGACGGAAACACAACGTGGTAGTTCCAACCTAAAACGGTTTTTTCGTAAGACCCCCCAGTCACCTCGGGAGGGGACGGAAACACAGAGCGAGAATCAGCTTGAAAGTTTTCTAGTGTGTAAGAAACCCCAGTCACCTTGATAGGGTACGGAAACCATACCGCACAACAAGTTCTCTTAATCCAGTTTTCAGTAAGAACCCCCATTCACCTCGCGAGGGGACTGCAAACTGGGGAATTATGATGCAATTTTTTTAAAAATAGGATTAGATATTTAAAAATAAGAAAAAAACCTTGACATCGCTTTTCAAGATTTGATATAATAACAATCGTAAAAACAGTACTGATAATAACTAAAAAAGGGCGCCCTAGATTCGGTGAAAAATACTTTCACCGTTTTTAGGCGCTTTTTCTTATTAATAGAAAGGAATGGAAATGTGAAGAAAATACGATTACATCTTTCAAAGGCATCTTTGAAGGATGATGACTTAGTCTGTAAACTGCAGGGTTTTCTCATGGAGAAGCTTTCGGATGACTTTGCCTCCTTCCTCCATCAGCAAGAGACCAATCCCTATTCGATGAATCTTCGTTCGGAGCGGGAGGAGTCTATTTGGACGGTAAACTTACTTTCGGAAGAAGCAGAGCAGCAGATATTGCCCCAGTTATTGAGTCTTGAAACGATAAAATTAGAGACTTATTCTGAGGAGATTCTGGTGAAGAATATCGAGATCCAGTCCCTTTCGTCCCAGTCCTTGCTGGAGGTTTTTCAGGGAGATGAGGCTTCGCACTTGATCAGTCTAAACTTTTATACTCCGACGACCTTTAAACGTCAGGGGCAGTTTGTACTTTTTCCAGATACACGTCTAATCTTTCAGAGTCTCATGCAGAAGTACAGCCGGCTGGTAGAAGGCAAAGCAGAGATAGAGGAGGAAACGCTGGAGTTTTTAGCAGAGCATAGTCAAATCACTAGTTATCGTCTGAAGAGTCATTATTTTCCGATTCATGGACGAAAATACCCTGCCTTTGAGGGCAGGGTGACGATTCGAATCCAGGGAGCATCTACCTTAAAGGCCTATGCCCAGATGCTTCTGAGATTCGGGGAATATTCTGGAGTCGGAGCTAAATGCAGCTTAGGAATGGGAGGGATGAGAATTGAAGAAAGAAAAACTTGATTTGATTTACCAGGCCTTGTTTCACAATCTTGGCCGAGTTGTTAGTCGCTCGCACGGTCAGCCTGATGATATAGACCTAGGAAAAGCATGGTTAAAAAAACAACTACCCCAGCTGGATTTTGGTGGTAATTGCAGAGCAGAAAAAATTATCGCTTTGGCAAATAATATTGCCAGTGGCTCATTAGATGAAAACGAAGTTTCAAAAGAGCAGCTTTTCAAACCGCTGGCTGATATCTTCAACGCCTTCAAAAAGAAAGAGGAGTCTTGTTATCAGAAGTTTGAAGTCTTAACAGATGAGATTGAGTTCAATATTGCCGGTCACGAAGCTGTTGATATTAGTCAGGACTGCTATGAAGAACTACTGAATGTTTTGAATGAAAAACTGCAACAACTTCCCTTAGAGGAAGAAAGCTTGCCTTCCTTTTTCAATCTTTGGCGGAGCTTGTTTTCGAAAGTTCCTCTACTTCCTGGAGACAAGGAGCTGGGAGATCTCTCTCTGGCAGAGCATAGTCGATTAACAGTTGCTTTTGCTACTGCGATTTTTGATTATCTGGAAAGCCAAGACCAATATACTCTACTAGATGATGAATCCAAATTTTATAGAGAATCAGCCTTCTTGCTAGCTAGTTTTGATCTTTCTGGTATCCAGGACTTTATCTACAATATCGCCAGCAAAGGGGCTGCTAAGCAACTCAAGGCTCGCAGTCTTTATCTGGAATTTATGAGTGAAAATATTGTGGATAGTCTCTTGGAGAAGTTGGCTCTATCACGCGCCAATGCCCTTTATGTTGGCGGTGGCCATGCCTATTTTGTTTTACCCAATACAGAAGCTACAGTGACAGTTTTGGAGCAGTTTGAAATGGAATTTAACAGTTTCCTCCTGAAGCATTTTCAGACGGGTCTCTATGTTGCTTTTGGTTGGGCACCATTTGCCGCAGAGCAGATTATGAAATACCGTTATGGTTCGGTTGCTAGTTATCTACAACACTATCGCGAGATATACCAAGAGACTAGTCGGATGATTTCTGAAAAGAAAATCTCTCGCTACGATGCAACTACCCTGCGAGAGCTCAATAAGGGTGGTAAACAGTCTGAACGAGAGTGTGAAATTTGCCATGCAGTTGGGGATATTAAGGAGCTGCGGATAGGTGGCGAGGATGTACAAAATCTTTGTCCTATTTGTCGTGAGCTTAGAGGATTTGCTGCTAAAATTCATACTTTTGACGAGACTGAAAATCCTGAAAGGGAAGACTATTATTATTTTCAGATTGTAGAGGGAGAAGAAGGACTGCCGATTGGCCCTGGAGCTGTATTGTTGGCTGTGGGTGAAGATGATATTCCCACTTCAGGTCGTTTATATGTGAAAAATAAATTTTCTACGAACAATGCTGCTATTCATGTCTATATCGGAGATCGTCAGGCAGCAAATATTGAAGACTATGCAGGTCTGTCTCAAAAAGAAATCGAAGGAAGTGAGGGAGTGACTAGGGGAATTAAGCGGCTAGCAGTTTTGCGTTTGGATGTAGACAATCTAGGTGCAGCCTTTATGGCTGGATTTTCTGAACAAGCAGCTGGAAGTTATAATACTCTTGCTCGCTCTGCTGTATTTTCTCAGCAGATGAGTCTGTTCTTTAAATTTCATATTAATCATTTTGCAGAAGGTAAGAACTTAACGATTATCTATGCAGGTGGTGATGATGTGTTTGCGATTGGTAGTTGGCAGGATGTTATTGATTTTGCGGTTGATATTAGGCAGAAATTTATTGCTTTTACAAATGGGAAATTGACCTTATCAGCAGGCATCGGGCTTATCCGGATAAAACCCCGATTCATCTGATGGCTTTGGATGCAGGACATCTTGAAGAGGCCGCCAAGTCCAATGGCAAAGATAGCATTTCTCTTTTCAATGAACGGTACACTTTCTCGTTTGATGACTTTATTGATGAGATTTACAAAGGAAAATTAAAAGATATTCGGAGATATTTCTCCGGGCAGAAGGAGCGGGGTATCAATTTTCTCTATCGCTTGGTCGAACTTTTGCAACTTAATGATAAAACGATGTATAAGGGATATGGGCCGGAAGATGATAGAAGGATGAATGTTGCCCGCTTGGCTTATCTATTGGCGCGAATGGAAGATGAAGCTGGCAAAGAGGGGAAGGAGCACTTCAGAGAATTTAAAGATGCTTTTTGGAATTGGTACAAGAACAGCAGTCAAACACAGAGAGAAGCAGAGTTCGCTCTCGTCTACTATCTATATGAAATTAGAAAGGCATAAAATGATGGCACCGTACGAAAAAAATAGAAACAACCAAACTAACGGCAGAAATCAATTTCAAAACAATCGTAGTAAAGGTAGTTATAGTAGTCAAAGTAATGGACAAAAAAATTTCAAGCTTCACCCGCCTATTTTGACGGATGATTATGTTGATAAGGCGGACCTGGTTATTCATAGCTTGAAAAATTCAGGGAAATACACAGAAGGGCCAAACAAAGACAAGATAAAATTCAAGTTAACCAGTACACAAATTCGTAATTTAGCAGCCTTGACCAGCAATCTTTTTGACGAAAGTAAAACCAAAAATGATATTGAGGAATTAAGAGAAAAAATTTCCTATTTGAGGATTCAGTTTGTTTACCAATCTGGAAGAGAACCAGCTGTAGAAGATTTTGTTAAAAAAGCAGGTTTATTAGAAGCATTGAAAGAAATTCAAGATATACCTAGTTTGCAACGCTTCTGTCGGTATATGGAAGCTTTGATTGCATATTTTAAATTTAATGGAGGAAGAGAGCAATGACCTATTCAAAAGTAAAAATTTCAGGAATTATTGAGCTGAAAAGCGGACTTCATATTGGGACAAGTAATGCTTTCGCAGCTATTGGTGCTACCAATAATCCTATTATCAAAGATCCTCTTACGAATCTTCCCTATATTCCTGGCTCCACTTTAAAGGGAAAAATGCGCAGCTTACTTTATCGGACAGACTATAATAACAATACAAGTGATAAGTTAAGTAAAGATAGTTTGGAAATTAGCCGTCTCTTCGGAAATTCAGAAACTTATAAAATTGGCCGCTTGGTTTTTCGAGATGCCTTTCTAAACAACAAAGAAGAGCTAGGTAAAAGAGTATCTACTTACACAGAAGTTAAGTTTGAAAATACTATCAATCGCATTACTGCTGAAGCAACTCCTCGACAAGTTGAGAGAGCGATCCGTGAAAGTCAATTTGCTTTTGAGATTATCTATTCTATTCAGGAGAATGAACTCATCGAGGTTGAAGAGGATATGGAAATTCTCAAAGCTGGTTTTGAATTGTTGGAATGGGATTACTTAGGCGGTTCTGGCAGTCGTGGCTATGGTAAAGTGTGTTTTAAAAACTTTGAGGTTAAGACTGTCTTTGGTGAATTTGATGAGTATAGGATTAAAAAAGCCCTGAAACCATTTACTAATGATGAGTCCGATGGTGGAGGAAATACAGAGATCCCAGATTCAGAAATTAAGTAAGGAGGTCTGCTATGGCCTATCAACTCTATAAATTAGATTTTAAGTCTGCTCATTTTGGAGAAGGTCATTTGGATGATTCGGTCATGACTTTCACTGCAGCTCGTCTTTACTCTGCCTTAGTGCTTGAAGCTATTAAGGCGGGGGTCTTAGATGAGTTTGAGAATTTATCTCGACAGGATGAGTTTGTATTGACTGATGCTTTCCCCTATATGGAAGCCCCTTATCTCCCTAAGCCAATCGGCTATCCATTGTTGGATAAAGTCAACCGAAATGAAGATATTATCAAACAGCGGGAAGAAGCAAAAAAAGCAAAAAAATTAGCTTTTATTAAGCTGGGGGATTTTGACTGCTTTCTATCTGGAAATAGTATTGTTGGTGAATCTCTGGCTACAAAATCAATTAACACAAAAAACCAGCCCTTCCAAGATGGAAATCTTTATCAAGTTGCTTCAGTTCACTTTGACAAAAGCAGTCTGTATTTCATCGCCAATCAATCTGATTTGTTGGATCGTTTATTGGAAAGTCTTCAGTTTAGTGGTATCGGGGGAAAGCGCAGCAGTGGTTACGGTGGTTTTACTCTGGATAAAACTGTTCAACAACCGCTTGATTTTTTTAAAAGATTAACTGTTAAATATACAGGGAAAGTAATGGCTTTGACGACTTCTTTGCCGGTAGATAGTGAATTGAAAGTCGCAATGAATGAGGGGAGATACTTACTGAAAAAGTCAAGTGGCTTTGCATTTAGTGAGGAGACGGAATCTAATTATCGCAAGCAGAATCTTTACACTTTTAAGGCAGGTTCAACCTTTTCCAAAACTTATAATGGGCAAATCTGCGATGTCAAGCCAAGTGATGAGTTTTCCTCATTCAGTCTGGCATTATGCTAAACCCTTATTCTATATATTGGAGGAATCCAAATGAAGACAAAATATAGGAAATTCAAGTTGACCCTGTGGACTTTGGGACCAGTGCATATCGGGAGTGGTCAGCTTCATACCGCTCGTGAGTATATCCTTGAAGGGGATGAATATTATTTTCCAGATATGACTCTGCTTTATGACGAACTTATCAAACTAGGTATTGATGAAAAATTCCAAAAGTTCTTAATTGATTCGGAAAATAAAACCAATCGAATAAGGGATTTTCTAGCTGAACATGGCATAACAAAACGTGATTTTGGGGGCTATAGACTTAAAGCAACAGGGCTTGAAAATCCTAAAGAAGAGAATGCAACTCGAAATCAGGAAACGACAAATCCAGGAGAAATAAATGGCGTTCATCAATTTATGAGAGATTGTTACGGTAACCCTTATGTCCCTGGCAGCTCTCTTAAAGGTGCTATTCGCACTATTTTGATGAATACGCATTGGCATTCAACTGATTTTAAGCAGGAAAAATAAAAAAAGGCGAAATCGTTGAAAATAAGAAAGCGATTCCTTGGGGACCAACTCGACGGCAGAGATATAAAGAATTAGAACCTTTTGATGATATTTTTAATGAGATTCGTGTCTCAGACAGTCAGCCTCTGACAAATGATGATTTAATTCTTGTTCAAAAGTGGGATTTTACTCCAGATGATACAAAGCCGCATTCACTGAGTATCTATCGTGAAGCTCTGAGGCCTGGAACTAAGATGGAATTTGAAATCATTACCGCTTTAGGTTTCAAAGGTGGAAGAGCCGGTGAGCTCGTTGCTTCTCTTGGAGAATATGCACAAAAATTTTACTTTGGAGTGACAGAAGATGAAGGCTATGAAGGATATAAAGATTTCTTTCTAAAAAAATTTCCTAATCATTTAATTCAAAACAATCTATCCTATCCCCTCTATCTAGGTGGTGGTAGCGGTGCTTGGACCAAAACAGTATTTAGGCAAGCGGATGGCGAAGTTCAAAAACGACATAAGAAAATGTCTGAACGAGGAGCTCTAAAATTGACAAAGGCGCCTTTTTTAACCGTTGACGGTGAAATAGAATTAATTAATAATGCAGAGAATTTCTATGAAATGGGCAAAACCTGTTTTACGATTACGGAGGTAGCTACAAGATGAAGACGTTGATTACATTTATCAGTCAGTATGATCCGATTGGTGTAAAATTTAAACATCCTATAAAAAAAGATGAAACGGGTCGAGAAAAAACGGACAATTTTCGAAGAGCCTTGTCTATAGGGGACATTCATACATATGAGCATGATGGGTACCAACAGGAAATTTCAGATGGTCCTGCACTCGTAATTATTAAAGATGAATTACCTGACAAGCTTATTGTTATATATAGCGATGAGATGAAGGTAAAACAGGAAAACTTTACAAGGGCTGCTAAAGCTGTTTATAGAACAAAAGCAGTCCAAATCCCTGAGATTCAAAATGAGTATGTAGCAGAGGGGATTCATGAATTTGAAGCGATGTATAAATTCGTGGAAAAAATCCTTGATAGAGAAGATATGTCCAACGGAGATTATATTTTAAATATTACAAGCGGTACTGCTCAATGCCAGGCTGCCATGTACTTTATCAATTTTATCAAGGATTATCATACAAGACTTGCTCGGGTAGATTCTCCAAATGGGAAGAAAACAAATAGGTCTAATCAGGGCGCTCCTTATTTTGAAGAAGTTGTTTTAGATGATTTATTGAAAAAGCAAACAGCAGAATGTAGAGATGAGCGTAAACCAGAAATTGAAACAGGCGAAAAGTTAAAAAACAATTTATTGCAACGGACCTATAAAGATTTCATTTTGAATTATGAATACAAGGCAGCGTTAGATATCTTAAAGGCAAATCCCGATATCATTTCCAATAAAGATGATCAGGAAAAATCAAAAAAAGCATTAGAAAAACATGATTAGTGTTTTTCAAAAACAGAAAAGTTCTTAAAGAGCTTGCAGCTGATTCTAAATTGAAATATAATGACACAGGCGAGTTTCAAAAAGTGTTAAACTATTACCTGATGATTGATATTCTAAACCGTAGAGGTCAAGTGACTGATGTGCTTGTCAAGGCAAAAATCCTTTGCGGAGTTTATCTTAAAATCTGTGATTGAAAGAAGACATTCAGATTTAGAACTAATTAAAAAAGAATAAGAGAATTAATATTTTTGATATGATTAAAAATTCTCAACCATTATCATGAATATTCTAAATTTGAAACTCCAATTTCAAAAAAATTATAGCTGTAAATAAGCAAAGGAATGACGTTGCTCACGGACTGGTTGTGATTTCAGTGGAGCAAGAGGAATTGGACGAATTGGTGAAGGGGTTGAAAGAGCTCGTCATTACTGCATATTCTGATATGAATGCCTCTTTATATCAGAAATATTTTGATTATTATGATATAAAGAATCAAGATTTAATCAGCTGTCTTAAATAGACTTCCACTTTCCCTACCTCTTTCCTTCGTCTGATAGACCTGAAGGGAAAACAAGTCTGAAAAATAGAAAAAACACCTATAGCCTGCAGTAAACCGCCTGCTTCTAGGTGTTTTACTTTATTTATCAAACTGTACTTCCTCAATCAGATACTCAATGAATCGTTCTCCCATTTTGGATAGGCTGGCTTTTTCGTGCTGGATATAGACCAGCTCAATCGGATCATCAATGTCCAGTGGGATGGAGACGATATTATCACCATTGAGGTTGCTGTTGAGGATACCGGTTGCAATCGTGTAGCCATCCAGACCTATCAAAAGGTTAAAGAGCGTCGCGCGGTCACTGACGACGATTGATTTTTTATGGTGTTCCTGAGAGAGAATTTCCTCAGAAAAGTAGAAGGAATTGTGAGTCCCTTGGTCATAGCTGAGGTAGGGGAAGTTTTCTAAGTCAGATAACTGGACCAGCTTTTTCTTGGCCAGCGGATTGGACTTGCTGACAAAGATATGAGGCTGAGCCGTAAAGAGATGAGTCGCAATCAGATGATTGTCATCCAGCATCTTGGATAGGACATCGCGGTTGTAGCTATTGAGAAAGAGGACGCCGATTTCGCTGCGGAAGTTTTTTACGTCGTCAATAATCTCCCAAGTCCGAGTTTCCCGCAGAAAGAGCTCGTATTTCTCCATATCGCTTTTTTTAAGCAGGGAGACAAAGGCATTGACCACAAAGGCATAGTGCTGGGCAGACACGCTAAAAAGCTCACGGTGGGCGACAGGGTTTTTGTATCGCTCCTCTAGAAGCTGAGTCTGCTCAACTACCTGCCGGGCATAGGAAAGAAACTCCATGCCGTCCTTGGTCAAGGTAATTCCTTTGGGATTGCGAATAATCTCGATACCCATTTCATTTTCCAAATCCCGCACAGCATTAGACAAACTAGGCTGAGTAATGAAAAGCTGCTTGGCAGCTTCGTTCATACTGCCAGTCTCGACAATTTTGATAATATAGTGTAACTGTTGAATTCTCATAGGACTATTTTATCACAAACTGGGGATTTTTTCCCAATAAATCAATGAAAGCTAGCATGGTTTTATAATTGAATCTATCAAATGGACAGATGGTAAAAGAAATTCTATTGGATATAGTGACATTTTTAAAGTTTATTCTTAAAAGTTTATTCTTATCGGAATTATAGAGCGATTTTATCAAGTCTTTTATAATGAAACAGGTTTTGCAATTTCAAGTTATTCGTGATATGATGATTTTTTTAGACTGTAAAAGGAGTAGTTATGAAGAGAAAAAGAAGATTCTTTTTGAAGATATTGCTCTTGAGTTAGAGAAGGAGACATCTAAGTCTAAGTTCTTACCATTCGTTCTATTAGCCATTATTGGCTTTTCTATCGTTGGAGCAGTTTTTTTGATGCTTTCTATATCGCAAAAAGACTAAATCTAAGCAACCGGTGAGCCAGTCAAGTCAGATTATTTCACCATCAAAAAAATTAGAGGATAAGAAGACTGAAGTAAAAAAATTCGCTGAAAGTCTTACAGTTCCTCCAGAAAAAAGTGGTTCCTTTCTTTGGACGGTTGACAAGGCAGTTTCTCTACCCATGGACAAAGCTAAAGGCGGAGCGGCCTTGGAAGATGTTTTAAGAGAATTTGGAAGACCTGTTGAAGCTGGTTCGTGGATTGATTTTTCATCAAATAATGAAATTCAAAAGCATATTCGTCTTTTTTGGAAAGAGAAGGATGGTGCTCTTGGTTATGTTTCTTTAACCTTTGCTGAATTTGATGGTGTCTATAAGCTCATTTCCAAGTACCATTCTAACCTTGCAAGTGATGAAATTAAGGTGGATCAAAATCCTAATAGAAACTTTTTATGGACACAAGAATATATAGATAGTCTTGTTATTGGTGCTAGAGAAGGTACTGACAAAGGTACGGTGTATGATGAGATTGTTTCAAATGTTGGTTTGCCGCTGTATCAGACGATTTTGGGAGAGGACAATCAACTTCAAATGCGAGTTACTTATCATAATCCTCATTCTTTGACAAATCCGGAACAATTGAAAGTCTGTCAATCTAGAATTTCTATAAGCAAGAAGATGGAACATGGCGTTTGGTTTCTAAACAAAACCAGTAAACTAAAATAAAAAAGACAGAGGAGATAATCTTGAGAAGGAGTAGCAAGAAAAAACATGATGCTAATTCATTTAGAGCCATAAAAAAAGAACTTTATCAACAACAAAAGATAAAAAGAGAAGAACTTAGCATGATGGCCATACAGGAGGAGAAAAAAGGATTAATTCGACCTTTATTCTTCTTTTGTTTGACCTTGTCATTTGCTTTATTCTTTGGGCTTCTATTATTTTTCTCAAAAGATTCCTAGAGCCAACCTTAAGTACAAATATAATAAGACAGTGTCGTCAGTTAGTAAAGAAAGCTCTAATACTCAGCAAGATGAAGCTGAGTTAGAAATGGACAAAAAACAGAAGGAACTGAAAAAGAAAAATTGTTGAGGAAGATGAAAAAAGTTTGTTTTTAATTGGACATTAGACAATTTTGTAGAACTCAAAAATAGCCAAAGTCGGGGAGTGGGAAAAATAATCCGACTTTGGAAGAGGTTATTACGAAATACGGTAAGGGTTCAAATGTGAGTTTTACCGAAAATGGATTGACACTAACTTATAAGACAAGAATTGTAGATGTTCCGAGATATGGTTCATCAGGACATCCTCAGGAAATCAGTTTGGGTTTTTATGACCCCGATTCCAATGGAAAAAAGTACTATTTAATAACTAAAACGGCAGTTTACTTGGATGACATTCATAACCTACCAGCTATCAAAAATGAGTTTGTTTTTAAGTGGAAGCCAGAAGATATGGATACATTGACAGTAGGTGATAGTCAATATGGAAAAGGTGGAATGACATATCAGGAGATTGTTGCTCGATTTGGACTGCCTTCAGAGATGAATTTTTCTGGAAGCGATACAGATTACAGCCCGTTATCGTTGCGGGTGAATTATTTTAATATTCATCGTCCACCTGCTGAACGAAAATTGGATAGGGTGTCTTTGATTTTCAAGAGGCAGGAGGATGGCAGCTTTCGTCTTGCGGATGCAAAGAGTGAATTTGACAAGGACTGGTAAGGCTGTGATAAGTCGGAGACATGAAAAGTCTAATATTTTTATGTCTTGACAATCCTCATCTCTAACGATATAATGTTTACAATTTAACCTTTAATCAAGTCCAGTGAGGCTGTAAGGTAGGAAAAACGGTATAAGAGGCAGTTGGCTGCCTTGTTTTTTGCGAAACCTTGCTGCGGCGAGGTTTTTCTTGTAGAAAGTGAGGTTGTCATGGTTAGTGATAGTTGTAAAAAGAGATTTGGAAAGATTATGCTGGAGCAGATGGAGCTGCTTGAGCAAGTAGAGATTGCGCCTAATATTTTTTCTATGCTCCTAAAGGGCAAAATGGTCAGCCAGATGCAGGCTGGGCAGTTTTTACATATTCGGGTACCAGATGACAGCAAGCTTTTGCGGCGACCTATTTCGATCGCAGAGATTGATCGTGACAATCTGACTTGTCGCATCATCTATCGGATAGAAGGCGGCGGGACGGCTATTTTTTCTCAACTTTCGGTTGGGTCTTTTCTTGATGTTATGGGGCCTCAGGGCAATGGCTTTGATTTGAGCCCTGCAAGGGCAGGTGACAACACTTTGATTATCGGTGGTGGGATTGGTGTCCCTCCCCTGCTTGAGGTTGCGAAAGAATTGCATGCCAAGGGAGCTCAAGTGACAGCTGTTCTGGGATTTGCTGACAAATCTGCTGTCATTTTGGAAGCAGAAATGAAAAAATACGCTGATGTCATTGTCGCGACGGATAATGGTTCCTATGGTCGCAAGGGCTATGTATCAGCGGTGGTAGATGAGATGACCCAAGACTATACGGCTGTCTATTCCTGTGGAGCGCCAGCTATGCTTCAGTACGTCGATCGTAAGTTTCAGGATCATCCGCATGCTTATCTCTCTATGGAATCACGCATGGCTTGTGGCATGGGAGCCTGCTATGCCTGCGTAGTTCATGTTGCAGGTCAGGACGAGTCGGTCAATAAGCGCGTTTGTGAAGACGGTCCGGTCTTTGAGACGGGCACGATTGTTGTCTAGGAGGGGAAAGAATGAGTGATCAACGTTTAAGAGTTTCCTTGCCAGGCTTGGACCTGAAAAATCCAATTATTCCAGCATCTGGCTGTTTTGGCTTCGGTCAAGAATATGCCAAGTACTATGACTTGGACTTACTGGGTTCTATCATGATAAAGGCTACGACTTTGGACCCCCGCTTTGGCAATCCCACTCCACGTGTGGCAGAAACGCCAGCTGGTATGCTCAATGCCATTGGCCTACAAAATCCAGGTGTTGAGGTTGTTCTAGCTGAAAAACTGCCCTGGCTGGAAAAACATTATCCCGACCTACCAATCATCGCCAATGTAGCAGGCTTTTCTAATCAAGAGTATGCCACAGTTGCTGGGAAAATTTCTCAAGCCCCCAATGTCAAGGCTATTGAGCTCAATATCTCCTGTCCTAATGTTGATCATGGAAATGCTGGACTGTTGATTGGTCAAGTTCCGGAACTAGCTTACGAAGCAACCAAGGCAGCAGTAGAGACTTCTGCTGTACCAGTCTATGTCAAATTGACTCCGAGTGTGGCAGACATCACTCAGGTAGCTAAGGCTGTTGAAGACGCAGGTGCTGCTGGTTTTACAATGATTAATACCTTGGTAGGTATGCGATTTGACTTGAAGTCACGCAAGCCTATTATCGCTAATGGCACTGGAGGTATGTCAGGTCCGGCTGTCTTTCCGGTAGCACTCAAGCTAATCCGCCAAGTTGCACAGGCAAGCAAACTCCCCATTATTGGTATGGGTGGAGTTGATTCGGCGGAGGCTGCTCTGGAGATGTTTATAGCGGGCGCTTCAGCTGTTGGAGTGGGCACTGCCAATTTCACAGATCCATATGCTTGTCCGACCATCATTGAAGACTTGCCTGAGCTTATGGATAAATACGGCATCGAAAGTCTTGAAACTTTACGAAAAGAAGTTCGAGAGAATTTGCTTTAAAGTTACATTTTTACTTGACAATCCTGCTGTGAAATTATAGAATGAACTAAATATAACCTTTAAAGAAGTCCAGAGAGGCTACTAAGGTACATACGTTTGAATGGCAGATACTGCCACATTTTCGTGTAACCTTGCTCTCGGGCAAGGTTTTTCTATGTCTCTGAACCTAACGTGAAGGTTAGTTTAGAGATATAAATGCCTAATGAATTTCTTTGAAGATAATAATTTAAAAGGAGATTTTCCCCTCATGCGTGAAGAACGGCCTATTATCGCCCTCGACTTTCCATCTTTTGACGATGTCAAAGATTTCTTGGAGCATTTTCCGGAAGATGAAAAACTCTATGTCAAAATCGGTATGGAATTCTTCTATGCCATTGGTCCAGAAATCGTTCATTATCTGAAAGGTCTTGGACACAGCATTTTCTTGGATCTGAAACTGCACGATATACCCAATACGGTGCGCTCAGCCATGTCTGTCTTAGGAACTTTTGGTGTCGACATGGTGACGGTCCATGCAGCAGGCGGTGTGGAGATGATGAGTGAAGCCAAGAAGGTTTTGGGAGATAAGGCTAAGTTGGTTGCGGTGACCCAGCTGACCTCGACCAGTGAGGAAGATATGCGTGATTGTCAAAACATCCAAACTACGGTTCAGGAGTCTGTTGTAAATTATGCTCGGAAGGCTAAAGAAGCTGGCTTGGATGGCGTAGTTTGCTCAGCTCAAGAAGTGGAACTGATTAAGGCGGCAACTGCTGAAGACTTTCTCTGTGTAACGCCGGGTATTCGGCCAGCTGGATCAGAAATCGGCGACCAAAAACGGGTCATGACTCCGCAGGAAGCCCATCAAATCGGCAGTGATTATATTGTAGTCGGCCGTCCAATTATCCAAGCTGAAAACCCTTGGGATGCTTATCACGAGATTAAGAAGCAGTGGAATAGTTAGGCAAAAACAAGGAATTCGAATTAAATCAATATACAAAATTGATAGCATCATAAACATTCAAATTTATAAGGAGCAAAAAATGACTTTAGCAAAATTGATTGCGCGTGATTTATTGAAAATCAAAGCAGTGTATTTGAAGCCAGAAGAGCCTTTTACATGGGCGTCGGGCATCAAGTCACCTATATATACAGACAACCGTGTGACCTTGGCTTATCCAGAGACTCGGACCTTGATTGAAAATGGTTTTGTCGAAAAGATTCGGTCGGAATTTCCAGATGTAGAAGTCATTGCTGGAACTGCGACAGCAGGTATTCCTCACGGAGCCATTATCGCTGATAAGATGAACCTGCCATTTGCCTATATCCGCAGCAAACCTAAAGATCACGGAGCAGGCAATCAAATCGAAGGTCGCGTAGCGCCTGGGCAGAAGATGGTTGTCATTGAGGACTTAATCTCGACTGGAGGTTCGGTCTTGGATGCTATCGCTGCCGCTAAACGTGAAGGTGCGGATGTGGTTGGAGCAGCGGCTATCTTTACCTATGAGCTGCCAAAGGCAGAAAAGAACTTCGATGAAGCAGGTGTCAAATTGGTGACCCTTTCTAACTATACAGAGCTAATCACTCTAGCTGAAGCAGAAGGGTATGTCAGTCCTGAGGGCTTGTCCTTGCTTGAGAAATTTAAGCATGACCAAGAGAATTGGCAGGCCTAGACCGAATAGAAATAAAATGATCTGACTCTTATTCAGGTCATTTTTCAGTAAAACGTCCTTGTCTTGCCTTTAAAAATGGCTTAAAGTCTCGGTGTTTGGTATAATAGAGCTATGTCTAAGATTTATCATCTATCCTTTTCGATATTACAGAAAGTGTTGCTGATTACAGCTGTTCACTGGTTTCTGATTGCCATCTGGCATGTTGCAGAGCTGAATAGTATAGCTATGATTGCTTTTGCCGGCTTGGCTTATCTGGCCTATCGCTATCGGCATTTGCTAGAAAAAGCTTATCATTGGCTGATGAAGCATAAACTTCTTATTATGTTAGCTGCCTTTATTTTTCAGCTGATTATGCTCTTTTCGGCAGAGCTTTTGATTAGGCGTGACGCAGCTGTGGTCTTTACAGGGGCTTTCAAAACTCTGAAAGAAAGCTCCATTTCCAGCTATCTGACCCGGAATCCTAACAATGTCTCACTATTTCTCTACGAGCGTTTTTTCTTTAATGTATTTGGAGAATCTGGTCTATGGGTCATGCAGGCCTTAAATATTGTTTATACTAACGTAACGGCCTTGATTCTCTATAAGGGTTGCCAAAAGTATTTTTCCCAAAAGGCTGCAGATGCTGTCTTTAGTCTTTATGTGCTTTTACTGGGCTTTTCTCCTTATTTCTTTTCAATGTATACCGATATTCCGCCCCTGCCTTTCATCAGTTTGCAGATTTTCCTAGTTTTGGGATTGCTGAAGGGAGAGGAATCTAGCCGACAGCTGGTTTGGCGCAGTATTTTGCTTGGGCTGATGACTAGTCTGGCTTTCTTCTTTAGACCAACAGTAATGATTTTGCTGATAGCTGTCTTCGGAGTCCTCTTTTTTAAAAAGAATTGGAAGAAGTTCTTTCTGACACTAGTCGTTTTTGCTTGCAGTTTTGCGATTAGCTATGCCCCGCTGCATTACTGGTCCAAGCACCAGACGGAAGTGCCGATTATGGAGGGAGAGGGATTGGCAAAAGGGCCTTTGCTCTTTATTAATCTAGGTCTGACCTTCAATGGCCACAATCAGGAAGATATGAAAGAAGGGCTCTTGCAGTATATTGAGCCTGATAAGCAATATGACTATAACAATGGCATGTTTGCCAAGGAATATGTTATCAAGGAAATCAAGCGGCGCTTAAGCGATTATAATCCTTTGACTTTTGCTCATCATCTCTTCCACAAGCAGTCTCTGACTGTAGCTGAAGGAGATTTGGGCTGGCTCTACCGCAGTGTCGAAAATGAAAAGACGCCTTATATATCGCCTTTTTACCAAGATACGAAAGATAATCCTTTAACTCAGTTTGTCCGTGACTTCTTCCTGAACACTGACAAGTCAGAATTTGTCTATTTCTCGCTGTCCAAGCAGGTGGTTTGGATTGTCATGGCAGCAGGACTTGTTTTTGCGCTTTGGAAATATCGATCCAGTGATGAACTGAATTTTCTAACCTTAGCTGTTTTTGGCGGCCTGCTCTTTTTGCAGATTTTTCGAGGGAGGAAAGACGCGTTATCTGATTCAGTTTTTGCCACAGATTCTGATTCTGTCTGCTATGGGCTTATCTCAGTACCCACAAGTCCTAAGGAAGTTTCGTTTTTGGACTAGAAAGAAGGAGTCTTTAGAATGAAAAGACCTGTTCCTATCTATGAACCGCTTTATACCTTGAAACCTATTGCCGAGAATATCTGGATTGTCGACGGTGATTTGATTGAGATGGATGCGGTGCTGACAAAGTTGCCCTTTTTCCACCCGAATGACTGTCATCAAGTTAGCAAATGGCCAGCTCTGGTGCCATTCACCAATCCAACCAAATCAAGCCTTGTTTGACCAGTTGGACGCTTTGGGACCAGTCGCACATCTTGTTTCACCTAATAAGATTCACTATGCCTATATAGCTGACTGGAAGAAGCGTTATCCTGAGGCAATTGCTTGGTCTAGCCCAGGAGTGGAAGAGAGAGCAGCCAAGCAGAAAATACCAGTCTCTTTTGATGAAAAGCTGACAGATGAGGCTCCAGAAGCTTGGGCAGGTCAGATAGATCAGTTGGTTTTCAAGGGAAGTACTTATATTGAGGAAGTTGTCTTTTTTCATAAGGACAGTCAAACCTTGATTTTGACAGATTTGATTGAGAATTTTGAAACAGAGCATTTTCCAAGTCAGATTCGCGGCAAGGCTTATAAATTAGTTCGTGTTGCAGCTCCGGATGGCCAGACGCCTATTGACTACCGTATGACCTTTATCGGTCATCAAAAAGAAGCCAAAGAATGTCTAGAGCAGATGCTAGCTTGGCAACCGGAAAAAATCATCCTAGCCCACGGTTCTTGTTTTCTGGAAAATGGCAGAGCAGAACTCAGAAGAGCACTTAGGTGGATAAGATAAGAGAATTTTATCGTAGGAAATGAGAGGAGACATATATGCAGCATTCAGCTTGGCACGCTTTGATTAAGGAGCAATTGCCGGAAGGTTATTTTTCAAAAATCAATCATTTTTTAGATGAAGTGTATGCTTCGGGGACCATTTACCCACCTCGGGAAAAGGTGTTTAATGCGATTCAGACGACAGATTTAGCAGATGTTAAGGTAGTTATTTTGGGGCAGGATCCCTACCACGGACCGAGACAGGCACAAGGCTTGAGTTTCTCTGTACCTGATGACATTCCAGCTCCGCCTTCTTTGCAGAATATTCTTAAAGAACTTGCAGACGATATTGGAGTGAAGGAGTCGCATGATTTGACTTCCTGGGCTCAGCAAGGTGTTCTCTTGCTCAATGCTGGGCTGACTGTGCCTGCTGGCCAGGCCAATGCGCATGCCGGCTTAATCTGGGAGCCTTTTACAGATGCTATTATCAAAGTAGTCAATGAAAAGTCTCATCCAGTTGTTTTTATCCTATGGGGTTCCTATGCCCGCAAGAAAAAGCCTTGATAAGCAATTCGCAACATTTGATAATCGAGTCAGCTCACCCAAGTCCGCTGTCTGCTTACCGTGGTTTCTTTGGCAGCAAACCTTTTTCACGTACCAATGATTTCTTAGTGGCTAAGGGCTTGGAACCTATTGATTGGTTAGCTTAGGAGGTAGTATGGTTCAGTTAGCAACGATTTGTTATATCGATAATGGCCGGGAGTTTCTCATGCTGCACCGCAACAAAAAGCCAAATGATGTTCATGCTGGGAAATGGATTGGTGTCGGTGGTAAGCTAGAGCGTGGAGAAACCCCGCAGGAATGTGCAACTCGCGAAATTTTAGAGGAAACAGGTCTAAAGGCCAAGCCTGTTCTTAAAGGCGTTATTACTTTTCCGGAGTTTACACCCGACTTGGACTGGTACACCTATGTCTTCAAGGTGACCGAGTTCGAGGGTGAACTGATTGACTGCAACGAAGGGACTTTGGAATGGGTGCCCTATGACCAGGTTTTATCTAAACCAACCTGGGAAGGCGATCATACTTTTGTTGAGTGGCTTTTAGAAGACAAGCCTTTCTTTTCTGCAAAGTTTGTTTATGACGGGGATAAGCTGCTGGATACGCAGGTGGACTTTTACGAATAAGGAGATAAGACGATGCTATTAATCAAAAACGGACGAGTTATGGATCCTAAGACTGGTTTTGACCAAATTACTGACCTTTTGGTTGAGGGGAAGAAAATCGTCAAAATCGGTCAAGATTTGCAGGCGGAAGATGCAACAGTTATTGATGCCAGTGGTTTGGTTGTGGCTCCAGGTTTGGTGGATATACACGTTCATTTCCGGGAGCCGGGCCAGACTCATAAGGAAGATATTCACACGGGGGCCTTGGCAGCAGCAGCAGGTGGATTTACAACAGTTGTTATGATGGCCAATACCAATCCAACCATTTCTACAGTTGAAACTCTGAAAGAAGTGCTAGAGTCGGCTAGTCGTGAAAATATCCATATCAAGTCGGTCGCAACAATTACAGAGAATTTTGATGGGCAGCATCTGACAGATTTTCAAGGTCTTTTGGCAGCAGGTGCAGTAGGTTTTTCTGATGACGGTATTCCGCTGACCAACGCTGGCATTGTCCGTCAAGCGCTCGTAGCAGCGCGTAAAAATAACACCTTTATCAGCTTGCACGAGGAAGATCCCAATCTCAACGGCATACTCGGTTTTAACGAGCATATTGCTAAAGAGCATTTTCATATCTGCGGCGCGACAGGTGTGGCAGAGTACAGCATGGTTGCTCGCGATGTCATGATTGCTTATGATGCAAAGGCTCATGTGCATATCCAGCATTTGTCCAAGGCTGAGAGTGTAAAGGTGGTCGAATTCGCTCAGAAGCTAGGCGCTCAAGTCACTGCTGAAGCAGCACCTCAGCACTTCTCTAAGACAGAAGCTTTGCTATTGACCAAGGGTAGCAATGCTAAGATGAATCCGCCTCTGCGCTTAGAATCGGACCGTCTGGCGGTTATTGAGGGGCTCAAATCAGGTATCATTTCTGTCATTGCGACGGACCATGCTCCACATCATGCTGACGAGAAAAATGTAGCAGATATCACTCAAGCGCCTTCTGGCATGACTGGGCTTGAGACTTCGCTTTCTCTGGGACTGACCTACTTGGTAGAGGCTGGTCATCTGAGCTTGATGGAACTTTTGGAAAAAATGACATTTCAATCCAGCTCAGTTGTATGGTTTTGATGCTGGATTCATTGCTCAGGATGGTCCTGCTGATTTGACAATATTTGATCCCAGAAGCAGATAGACTTGTGACTGACCACTTTTGCCTCCAAGGCAGCCAATTCACCTTTTCGTTGGTGAAAAGCTTAAAAGGTCAAGTGAAGTTTACCATCTGTGATGGGAGAAGTTGTCTTTGAAAGGGATAATGCAGATTTCAGACTCTGATGAATTTCAGAGTCTTTTTAACACAGAAAAACTTTTCTAGTAAAATTTTCTGAAAAAAACGAATGTTTGTTGAAAATAGTAGTGGTTTAGTTCCTTTTTAAAGCCAAAAAGATGTATAATATAACAAAATACTAAAGAGGAGTGTTCGTTATATGAAGAAGAAATTTTTTTCATCTTACCTGTTCTATCAACAGTGCTTTTGGCACCTGCTTTTTTTGGCCCATCAAGTCTCTGCAGAAGAGGCTCAGGCTAGTCCAGAGCCAGCAAAGGCTGAGTTGACCAATCAGCCAGCTGCTGAGACAGCTTCTGAAGTGCAACCAACTGCTCCAGCAGCTTCAGCAGAAGAAAAGCCAGCAGCAGATAGTCAGAATACAGCTGCTCCGGCTGGTCCAGCTGCGACAGAAGCCGCTGCAGCACCAGCTCAGTCTGAAAAATCTGCCAGAGGCTACGATTCTTCATACCAACGATGTGCATGGCCGCATCGTAGAGGAAAAAGGCGTTATCGGTGATGCTAAGCTGGCAACTGTCATCAAGGAAGAGCGCGCTAAAAACCCTAAAGCGCTAGTTGTAGATGCGGGTGATGCCTTTCAGGGTCTGCCAATTTCCAATAGTTCAAAAGGGGAAGAACGGGCGAAAATCCTCAATGAAATAGGCTACGATGCTATGGCAGTCGGGAACCATGAGTTTGACTTTGGTCTAGATGAGGCAAAGAAATACAAGGAAATTCTTAAATTCCCACTTCTCAGTTCTAACACCTACGCCAACAATGCTCGAGTTTTCCAAGCATCTACTATTGTAGACAAGGATCCAGCGGTTGAGGGAGATGAGTTTGTGGTAATCGGTGTGACAACACCTGAAACTGCTACAAAAACTCACCCTAAAAACATCCAAGGTGTTACCTTCACTGATCCAATCACAGAGGTTAATCGAGTTATTGACGAAATTGAAGCACGCGCAGCAGCAGAAGGAAAGAACTACAAAAACTACGTTGTTCTAGCTCACTTGGGTGTTGACACGACAACTCCGACTGAGTGGCGCGGTTCAACCTTGGCTGAAGCTCTTTCTAAAAATCCTAAGCTCAAAGGCAAGCGCGTAACCGTTATTGACGGCCACTCTCACACAGTAGAGTCTACCACTTATGGCGATAATGTCACCTACAACCAGACTGGTAGCTACCTGCATAATATCGGAAAAGTGACTTTCAAGGCCAATCAGCTTCTGGGTAATCCTCAGCAAATCCCTGCTGAAACAGCTAAGAAAGTCGCTCCAGACCCAGTTGTAGCAGACATGGTCAGCAAGATTAAAGCCAGATACGACGCAGATAATGCCAAAGTTATCGTAGCAAACAGCCCAGTAGAGCTTAATGGTGACCGTGAAAATGTCCGAGTTCGCGAAACCAATCTGGGAAATGTTGTAGCCGATGCTCTCTACGATTATGGTCAAACTGGCTTTGCCAATAAAACAGACTTGGCTGTTACTAATGGAGGCGGTCTGCGCGAAACTATTGCCAAAGACAAGCCAATCACCAAGGGAGATGTCATCGCCGTATTGCCTTTTGGGAACACTATTTCTCAAATCAAGGTGACTGGTCAAAATATCGCAGATATGTTTGCCAAATCTCTGGGCTCTATTCTTCAGGAAAAAGATGGCAAGCCTGTGCTGGATGAGAATGGCCACCCCTTGCTAGAACCAAGCGGTGGCTACCTGCAAATCTCTGGAGCTAAAGTCTACTACGACACCACTCTGCCAGCTAATCAACGTGTCCTCCACATCGAGATTAAGAACAAAGAAACGGGTGTTTATGAGCCTCTTGATCCAAATAAGACCTACTATCTGACGACCAATGACTTCTTGGCTGCTGGTGGTGACGGCTATACCATGCTGGGTGGCCCTCGCGAGGAAGGACCATCTATGGATGTGGCCTTCGCAGACTATCTGGCAAAAGCTGATTTGACAGCCTATGCGGTTATCAATCCAAACTCACGCGCTATCTCTATTTCATCCACAAAGGATACAGACGGCGATGGCTACACAGATATTGAAGAAATCAAGCAAGGAACAGATCCGGCTAATGCAGCTTCCTACCCAGCTGGTGCTAAAGCAGCTGATCCTGCAAAACAGGCAGCTCCACTGGTTAATACTCCAAAACAAACCAAGCAAGTACCTGTCCATGTTGCCAAGACCTTCACTAAGGATCCTGCGGCTAAAGAACTGCCACAGACAGGCAGCGAATCAACAGTTGTCCTGAGCTTAGTTGGTATGGTTTTAGGATTCTTTGGGTTGGCAGGAATCAAGAAAAGTCATAAAGAAGACTAGTTAGAAGACACAATAAAACGGAAGTTGTTCACTTCCGTTTTATTTTTTAGCCTTAGGATTTTGATGTGTGATATTCAAGCCCCAAGGGATTAAATTTTCTTTTTTCTGTTTGATACGTTGGATATTGTCCTTGTGCCGGAGGATAATAATTAAAGCTAACGCAATAATAATCAGAGTAAAAAAGAGATCATAGCTGGGCAATATAAAGCCGACTAGAGGAAAGAGCAGCGCCGACAGGATAGCGATGACTGCTGAGAGCACACTTGCCAGAGAAATCATACTTCCCAGATAAAGGATGCTGGCAAAGATGACAATCAGATAGACAAAGAAGGCTGGTGAGAAGCCCAGAACAACCCCTGCACTGGTTGCCACGGCCTTGCCACCCTTAAAACCAGCAAAGATAGGAAAGGTATGGCCAATCACAGCCAAGAGGCCAAAGACAAGCGGCGAAACTCCCTCAATATGCAAAAAGAAAGGCAGCAGGGTCGCTGCAGTTCCTTTGAGAAAGTCGATAGCAAAAGTAGCCGTCCCAGCCGTCTTTCCCAAAATGCGGAAAGTATTGGTCGTTCCGGTATTGCCACTGCCGTATTCTCGCAGGTTCTTTTTAAAGAAAATTTGCCCAATCCAAAGTCCAGTCGGAATAGAGCCCAGTAAAGTATGCTAGTATTAATCCAATTATCGTGTTCATCATGATTTTATTATACCATTATTTCGCTTTCTTACAATAGAAAAGGATAGAATTTATAGCAGGAAATGTCTACTCGGATATTGGATTGTTCTTCGTGTGAAAATCAGTCCTCATCAGCAGTTTTTTTCAAAAAAATCTTTTGCAATATTTGCCAAAAAAACTTGTAAGATAGAAAAGATGAATCATTAGGAGGTTCTTGTGGCAAAAAAGGAAATCAATATTAACAATTATAACGACGATGCCATTCAGGTATTAGAAGGGTTGGATGCAGTCCGCAAACGTCCTGGGATGTATATCGGTTCAACCGACGGAGCAGGACTCCACCATCTGGTCTGGGAGATTGTGGACAATGCTGTCGATGAAGCTCTGTCAGGCTTTGGTGACCGGATTGATGTGACTATCAACAAAGACGGCAGTCTGACTGTCGCAGACCACGGACGCGGGATGCCAGTCGGCAAGCATGCTATGGGCATCCCCACGGTTGAGGTCATCTTCACCGTTCTCCACGCTGGCGGTAAGTTCGGCCAAGGTGGCTATAAGACCTCAGGTGGTCTCCACGGTGTAGGTTCCTCTGTTGTCAATGCCCTGTCCAGCTGGCTGGAAGTGGAAATCACACGAGATGGGACTGTTTATAAGCAGCGCTTTGAAAATGGCGGAAAACCTGTCACTACGCTCAAGAAAATCGGCACTGCACCTAAGTCTAAGTCTGGGACCAAAGTGACCTTCATGCCGGACGATACGATTTTTTCAACGACAGACTTCAAGTATAACACCATTGCTGAGCGGCTTAAGGAATCAGCCTTCCTGCTCAAGAATGTCCGTCTGTCACTGACCGATGCGCGGACTGGCGAAGAAGTAGAGTTTCCACTATGAGAAACGGGGTTGAAGACTTTGTCAGCTATCTCAACGAAGACAAGGAAACCCTGACTCCTGTCCTCTATTTCGAGGGCGAGGAGAGCGGCTTCCAAGTTCAGGTGGCTCTCCAGTACAACGACGGCTACGCCGATAATATCCTGTCCTTTGTCAATAACGTCCGCACCAAGGACGGCGGGACTCACGAGACGGGACTCAAGACCGCAATTACCAAGGCCATGAACGACTATGCCAGAAAGACCGGCCTGCTCAAGGAAAAGGACAAGAATCTGGAAGGATCGGACTACCGCGAAGGTTTGGCTGCTGTCCTGTCCATCCTGGTCCCTGAGGCTCACCTGCAGTTTGAAGGCCAGACCAAGGACAAGCTGGGCAGTCCTTTGGCTCGTCCAGCCGTGGACTCTATCGTCTCTGACAAGCTGACTTTCTTCCTCTTGGAAAATGGTGAGCTGGCTTCTAATCTTATCCGCAAGGCTATCAAGGCCAGAGATGCTAGGGAAGCAGCCCGTAAGGCGCGTGACGAAAGTCGGAATGGCAAGAAGAATAAGAAAGACAAGGGCTTGCTGTCTGGTAAGCTGACTCCGGCCCAGTCCAAGAATCCCAGCCAAGAACGAACTCTATCTGGTCGAGGGAGACTCTGCCGGTGGCTCTGCCAAGCAAGGCCGTGACCGTAAGTTCCAAGCCATCCTCCCCTGCGCGGTAAAGGTTATCAATACCGCCAAGGCTAAGATGGCCGATATTCTCAAGAACGAAGAAATCAACACCATGATTTACACGATTGGAGCTGGGGTTGGGACAGACTTTACCCTTGAGGATGCCAACTATGACAAGATCATCATCATGACCGATGCGGACACCGACGGTGCCCATATCCAGACCTTGCTGCTGACCTTTTTCTATCGCTATATGCGCCCGCTGGTCGAGGCTGGCCGCGTCTATATCGCCCTACCGCCTCTCTACAAGATGTCCAAGGGCAAGGGCAAGAGCGAAGTCGTCGAGTATGCCTGGACCGATGGCGAGCTGGACGACCTGCGCCGCAAGTTTGGCAAGGGTGCCATGCTTCAGCGCTACAAGGGGCTCGGTGAAATGAACGCTGACCAGCTCTGGGAGACGACCATGAATCCCGACACCCGCACCCTCATCCGTGTCACTATCGAAGACCTGGCCCGCGCCGAACGCCGTGTCAATGTCCTCATGGGTGACAAGGTCGAACCACGCCGCAAGTGGATTGAGGATAATGTCAAGTTTACGCTTGAGGAGAGTGGGGTGTTTTGAAAATTGAGGAATAAACAATTTATGATAACTGAATTGAAAAAAATAGCTATGAAATTTAGAAAAGCTGTTGAAAAAAAGCAATTCAGATAGAAGAGATTATTGATCATACTCTAGTGAAATTTTCCTGAAGGATGCTGCAGTTTTGTAAGTGAATACCTTCAGAGGTATTTATATGAACATGGAATCGAATCATTATATGTTTCTGGCGAATATGGTTCTGGATGGGAAGGGGATTCTCATGCTTGGTTAGTCGCCTACGAAGATATAATTGTTGATATTACAGGAGATCAGTATCAAGATAACGAAGGGGAACTCTTTTATGATATTCCGGTGTATGTCGGCGAAGAGGATGGGTTTCATAAATTATTTAAATACAATGGCCCACCGATTTCATATCCTGAGCAAGAAATAAATGATTCTCGTAATAGTCGTTTAAAAGAAAAAGAAAAACAAAAATTACAATATAATTTTTGAAATACATTCAAAATTAGAGTTTTTGGACTGTGAAAAGGAGAAATCTTATGAAAGATTCAGATGTTCTGACTAGACTTGGATTGAAAGATAAGGGCGAATTGGTCTCTTTGTTAGAAAATAGTGGGTTAAACGAAAGATTGTTTAGACTTGCTTCTGTTAATAGAGAAACACATTCTATTAAGTTAGAATTTTTGTGAATCAGGATGTTACTTTAAAAATAGTACAAGGTGATGTAAGGGATATATCGGAAGTTACTGAAGAAAGTACAAATGTTCATAGAAAGGGCTGGTCTTGTATTTTAGAATCCTCTACGGAGGAAATAAACTTTAAAAAAACCCCTAAACCAATCGGATTCCCTAAATCAAACTGCAGAGTAGAAATGGATAAAGTAAAAAGTCTGGTATTTTCATAAGGGGCATATATTGGGAAGAGGAGTTTCTAAGTATGTATCCAGATGTTGTTATTTTAGTAATGATTCAGAGGAGAATTTCAGGGGCTTAAATCGAGAGTTAATTGATAACATAAATACAAATTTATTTACGCAATTTGCAAGTGCAAATTACCAAATAGGCTCTTCAACAAGAAAGAGTCAGGCTTATTTTGAAAGAGAAGTTGAGAATTTTTTTAAGGCTAGCGAAAATGGAGTGATTTTCTATGAAGTAAAGGCCATTTATAAAAAAATCAGAAGATTCAATAGATAAATATCCTATTGGAACGGAAATTTTTTTATACAACTTTAGGTAATAATAGCAGAGAAGAATCTATAGAGCAGCATGTTTTTATCCCCAATTGTGATGTCTATTTTTGACTTATCTGGTTTGGGCGTCAGTTATAAACAGTTTTATAAACATGGATATGATGAAATATTCCAAGAATAATATCTCGCCAGAGCTTAAGTGAGACCGTCAGATTTTCTGATGGAGTGTTTTTGGAGCAAATTCTGTTTGGTAGAAAAATCTGACGAGTGTTTTTGAGTAAAAGACGAACGTTTGTTTTTCTGGTGAGCAGTTTTTAAAGCAAAAAAACTTTTTCTGAAAAATCAGAAAAAGGTAAAAAGGGAATTAAAGTTAAAAATAAATAAAAAAATTTAGGAGATTATAAAAAAATGAAAAAATTTTATGGAATTACTAGTGTAGATGTTCAGACTTTTAGAAAACAACGAATTTTTTTCCAGCTCATGTCCGAGAGTCGGAGTGAGGTTGCGGCATTTATCAAGGAAAAATAAGGTGGATGGCATTTACACGACCAAGCTGGATGAGATGGACAAACTTCTGGAACAGCTGCAGGGCGGGCTTCATCAGACCAAGTCCAGCAAGCTGGTGGCTAGTTTGGATCAGGCTGACCGCGAGCGCGATGATGCCTTGGGCACGCTCCAATCTTTAGTTCGGGCCTTTGCAAGGGTCAAGGATGCAGCGACCAAGGAAGCTTATGAGACCCTGTCTCAGCTTCTGAAAAACTACACCGGTCTAGCTGCGACTAGCTTGGAAAAGGAGACCGAGGGCATCAACCACTTGCTCCAAGAGCTGAAAAAGCCGGCCTACCAGACAGCGCTGGCTAAGCTTCATCTGGAAGCCCATGTCGACAGTCTGGCTGCTGCTCAGAAGGTCTTTGAAAAGAACTACAAGGAGCGCCTGACTGAACTCAAGGGCAAGACACCGAGCCAGAATAAGAACGTACGCCTCAAGCTGCAAGAAATCTATGATTTTCTAGTGGATTTCACTGCAATCATTGCCTACGCTTATCCTGAAAGAACTCACGTGGTCAATCTCCGCGACCACCTCAACACTATCCGCAGCCGCTACAAAAAACGTAAACCTACTAAGAAGGTGAAAGAAGAAATAGTAACAGCATAATAAAGGAGTAAAACTATGAAAAAATCTACACACTTACATTACTTGCATTTTCAGCATTTATTTTAACCGCTTGCTCTTCGCAGGAAGCTTGGCTTAATGGTACTTGGAAGAGTGACAAAACTAAACAAACCTATGTTTTTGAAGAAAAAGCAAAAGCAAATGGACCATTTTAAATGGTAAGGAAAAAAACTTGCTGAAAAAAAGGTGAAGTACAAGATAAAAAAAGGCGATCAATTCATTATTGTTGATGCTAACGGTAATCGTCATCAGATAAAAAAAGTTGATGAAAATACTATTGAGTATCAGCCTTTTACATCTGATGGCATTTCTGCAACCAATGGAGAAAGTTTTAAATTAAAAAAGGAAAAGTAGAATTATTCTGTTTGTTTGAGTTTTCAAAGGAGTGATTAGATGACAATGCTTGAAACAGACCGTCTCATCTTGCGAGACTTGCAGGAATCAGATTTGCCGGCTTTGATTGCTCTGAATCAGGATCCAGAGGTCATGCAGTATTTCCCAAAGCCATATAGTCAAGCGGAGTCCTTGCGGCTTTATCAGGGCATTCAAGATGAAGTTAAGGCTTATGGCTACAGTCTTTGGGCTGTTGAAGAAAAGTCCAGTCAGGAGTTTATTGGCTTGGTAGGTCTGCACCATTCGGATTTACAGATTTTCGCTGGAAAAGAAGCTGTAGAAATCGGCTGGCGTCTGCGAAAAGAGTTTTGGAATCATGGTTATGCGACGGAGGCTGCCCAAGCCTGTCTAGACTTTGCTTTTCAGCAAGCTGGCTTGTCAGAAGTTTACTCTTTTACATCCTTACTCAATCTCCCTTCGCAAAAAGTCATGCAAAAGCTAGGCATGGAATTTGTCAAAGAATTTGATAATGAAAAAGTTCCAGCAGACAGTCCGCTATACAGACATGTCCTCTACAGAATCAAGTGTTTTCACTAAAAAGGCAGGTATTCCCATGAGAACTGAAACCGAGATGTTTGATGTGATTTTGCAAACCGCAAAAGTGCTACAGGTTGATGCTGTCGCTATGTCCGGCTCGCGGACAAATCCAAAGGCTCCCAAGGACGAGTTTCAAGACTATGATGTGGTCTACATTGTGGAGAATTTGGATGGTCTGGTGGCTGACCTTGCTTGGTTGGAAGGATTTGGCGAGCGCATGATTGAGCAGCAGGTCCTACTAGACCATCGCCGCCTCTATCTCATGCTCTTTGAAGATGGAAATCGGATAGATTTGACCCTTTGTCCTAAGGAGCACATCAAAGAATGGGTGGATAGCGAAGCGGATTTCACGGTGCTGGATGACCCGCAGGGACTGTTTGCACCTTATGCACCGACACCCAAGCGCTATTGGACGGCACCCGCCAGTGCGACTGACTTTGACAAATCCTGCAATGAGTTCTGGTGGGTGTCAGCTTATGTAGTCAAGGGCATTCATCGAAACCACCTTGTCTATGCGACGGATCATTTGTATGGAATCTGCCAGCAAGAATTGCTCAAGCTGTTAGCTTGGCAAGTGGCAGCAGATAAGGGAACGGTCGATGTGGGCAAGAACTACAAGTACCTCTTTCAGTATTTGCCTGCTGAGAAAGAGAAAGAATTTACAGTCTTGCTTGATTTTTCTGACCAGAAAAGCCTTGCCAAGTCTCTCTTAGCTACCATGCACTTTTTCCACAAAGAAGCTCAAGCTTTCTCTCTCAAAAACCGGCTTCCACTATGACAAAGCAACCGCAGAGAAGATGCTTGAGTATGCTGAGGAGAAGTTGAAATAGTTTCAGAGATATTTGCAAGATGAACAAAATCTTTGGTTGATAATAGTTATTGAGGTGAAATAGTATGTTGGATTTTATGTTTGGAATATTTGCTATGTTATTCCCATTTCTTCCGATTGTGTCCATAATCTTATCAATATATATTGCCTTACAAAAATAATAAACTTGGCAAAAAGATTTTTATGGTTTATTTTTTTCCTGTAATTATCACCATATGTAATATTTGGTTGTTTCCCGTAGATCGGACAGATATGTTTCACGATGCTTTAAGGTTTTTATTTTTTTCTAATTGATTTTTGTTTACCTATGCTCATTGCTTCCACGCTCTATCACTCAATACGCTTATATTATTTATACAAATCAATCAAGTGGAGAGTCTTCCCTATAAGTATCTGTTATTTATTCGGTTTTAATTTTTCATTATCTTAATACAATGCATTGGGAGGAGCTATTTTCGAGGGCAAAAGTTTGTATTTGATATCTTGCTGATATCAACTGCTATAATTTCTTATTTACCATGTCTATATTTGTACATACTTCAAAGAAGAAAGAACAATCCATAGGGTATAGTTGCTTTTGATTAATCTAAATAAGTGTTTGTGAATGACTTAAAATAATATTTAAAAAAATATTTTTCTCAAGTACCAATTTTAATGTAAAAATCTACTCCACATTCTTTGAAAGGAGTTGAACACGCCCTGAATGATGTGTGAAAACTCCTTCCCACCATTTAAAAACATATTTAAACTACAGAAAGGATAGTTTAGTTACTATAGTAACTGAACACGGGACTAAGACTTAGGAAAAAAAGACAAATCGCTTGAGGGTTCATCGACCCTGCATCGATTCTATTTTTCTACAGAAATTTTTCAGCAAGCCGAAACGTCCCTTTGTATCTTATGAGTAACATTCAAAACATGTCCCTTGAGGACATCATGGGAGAGCGCTTTGGTCGCTACTCCAAATACATCATTCAAGAGCGGGCCTTGCCGGACATTCGCGATGGCTTGAAGCCTGTTCAGCGCCGTATTCTTTATTCGATGAACAAGGACGGCAACACCTTTGACAAGGGCTACCGCAAGTCTGCCAAGTCAGTTGGGAACATCATGGGGAATTTCCACCCCCACGGTGACAGCTCCATCTACGATGCCATGGTCCGCATGTCTCAGGACTGGAAAAACCGTGAGATTCTTGTTGAGATGCACGGTAACAACGGTTCCATGGACGGTGATCCACCGGCGGCTATGCGTTATACTGAGGCGCGACTGTCTGAGATGGCTGGCTATCTTTTGCAGGATATCGAGAAAGATACCGTTCCTTTTGCTTGGAACTTTGATGATACTGAGAAAGAGCCGACTGTTCTGCCGGCAGCCTTTCCTAATCTTTTGGTCAATGGAGCAACTGGGATTTCCGCTGGTTATGCGACGGATATTCCACCTCATAATCTAGCCGAAGTCATTGACGCGGTTATCTATATGATTGACCATCCGTCTGCCAAGGTGGACAAACTCATGGAGTTTCTGCCTGGTCCAGACTTCCCGACAGGAGCCATCGTCCAAGGTCGTGATGAAATCAAGAAAGCCTACGAGACTGGTAAAGGTCGCGTCGTAGTCCGCTCCAGAACTGAGATTGAAAAGCTGAAGGGCGGTAAAGAGCAAATCGTCATCACCGAGATTCCTTACGAGATTAATAAAGCGGTCTTGGTCAAGAAGATTGACGATGTGCGGGTCAATAATAAGGTGGCTGGCATTGCTGAGGTACGGGACGAATCCGACCGGGACGGTCTTCGCATTGCCATCGAGCTCAAGAAAGACGCAAATACCGAGCTGATTCTCAACTATCTTTTCAAAGTATACTGATTTGCAAGTTAATTATAACTTCAATATGGTGGCGATTGACAATTTCACACCTCGTTTGGTGGGAATTGTGCCAATCTTGACTAGCTATATTGCCCACCGCAAGGAGATTATTCTGGCTCGCAGCCGCTTTGACAAGGCTAAGGCTGAGAAACGGCTCCATATCGTGGAAGGACTGATTCGGGTTATTTCCATCTTGGACGAGGTGATTGCCCTGATTCGTGCTTCCGAAAACAAAGCAGATGCCAAGGAAAATCTTAAAGTTAGCTATGATTTCACCGAGGAGCAGGCTGAGGCTATCGTCACTCTCCAACTCTACCGTTTGACCAATACAGACGTAGTGGTTCTGGAAGAGGAAGAAGCAGAGCTGCGCGAGAAGATTGCCATGCTGGCAGCCATTATCGGCGATGAGCGCACCATGTATAATCTTATGAAGCGGGAGCTCCGCGATGTCAAGAAGAAGTTTGGCAATCCGCGTCTCAGCGAGCTGCAGGATACAGCAAACGCCATTGAGATTGATACAGCTAGTCTCATTGTTGAGGAAGAGACCTATGTCAGCGTGACACGTTCTGGCTATATCAAGCGAACCAGTCCGCGTTCCTTCTCTGCTTCAACCCTAGAGGAGATGGGCAAGCGTGACGATGACCGACTGATTTTTGTTAGCCCGGCCAAGACGACTCAGCATTTATTGATTTTCACTAGCCTGGGAAATGTCATTTACCGGCCTGTTCATGAGCTGTCAGACATCCGCTGGAAAGAAATCGGAGAACACCTCAGCCAGACCATCAGCAACTTTGATACCAATGAAGAAGTTATCTACACAGAATTGCTGGACAGCTTTTGAGGAGGGCACTTACTTTGCAGCGACCAAGTTAGGTCAAATCAAGCGAGTGGAGCGCAAGGAATTCAGTCCTTGGCGGACCTACAAGTCCAAATCGCTTAAGTTTGCCAAGCTGAAAAATGAAGACGACCAGGTCATTGCTCTGGCGCCGATTAAGCTGGATGATGTTATGCTCGTGACCAAGAATGGCTATGCTCTTCGCTTCAATATTGAGGAAGTACCTGTGATCGGAGCTAAGGCAGCTGGGGTTAAAGCCATCAATCTCAAGAAGGACGATGTCCTAGCGGCAGCCTTTATCGCCAACACAGACTCGCTCTACCTCCTAACTCAGCGCGGTTCGCTCAAGCGTATGGCAGTCGCAGATATTCCTGTTACCAGTCGGGCAAATCGCGGCCTTCAAGTTCTGAGAGAGCTTAAGGCCAAGCCCCATCGTGTCTTTGTGGCTGGACCAGTCTTTGGCGAAGCAGTGGACTTTGATCTCTTCACAACAGAAGCAGAAGCTAGTGAGGAGCAGATTTTGCAGGTGCTTTCTAATAAAGGAACTGCCTATGAGATCAATCTAGCTGATCTTAGCCTATCTGAGAGAACTAGCAATGGCAGCTTCATTTCTGATACCATTTCAGACGAAGAAGTCTTCTCAGCTTACATCAAAGTAATCATCAAACCAGTTCGCAGGAGCTGGTTTTTCAATTTCTAAAAGTTTGATAGCAGGACAAAAGATTGAATAACAAAAATTTTCTGAAAATTGAAAAATAATACTTGAAAAATATCTTAAAAAAAGGTGTAAAATAGGGAGTATCTAAAAAAATGAAGTTTGGAAGAAGAGGAGAAAGACCATGACTGTAAATCTTGACTGGGAAAATCTAGGATTCTCATATATGAAACTGCCTTATCGCTACATAGCATACTATCGCAACGGCCAGTGGGAAGAAGGAACGTTAACAGAGGACGCTACGCTCCATATTTCTGAGTCGTCTCCTAGCCTTCACTATGGTCAGCAGGCTTTTGAGGGTTTAAAGGCCTATCGGACTAAGGATGACAGTATTCAGCTTTTCCGTCCGGATAAAAATGCGGAGCGTCTGCAACGAACAGCTGACCGCTTGCTCATGCCGCAAGTTCCTACAGAAATGTTCGTGGACGCAGTCAAGCAGGTTGTCCGAGCTAATGAAGAATATGTTCCACCTTATGGAACAGGCGGAACCCTTTATATTCGACCTCTCTTGATTGGAGTCGGTGATATTATCGGCGTAAAACCAGCTGAAGAATATATTTTTACGATCTTTGTAATGCCTGTTGGTAATTACTTCAAAGGCGGCCTGACTCCGACTAACTTCATTGTGTCAGATGACTATGATCGCGCGGCACCGCACGGAACTGGTGCGGCAAAAGTGGGTGGTAATTACGCTGCTAGCTTATTACCAGGAAAGATTGCTAAGGATAAGCATTTTCTCAGATGTGATTTATCTAGATCCGGCAACCCATACCAAGATTGAAGAAGTGGGCTCTGCAAATTTCTTTGGTATCACCAAGGATAATGAGTTTGTAACGCCGCTCAGTCCCTCAATCTTGCCATCCATCACCAAGTACTCTTTGCTTTATCTGGCAGAGCATAGACTAGGACTCAAACCGATTGAGGGAGATGTTCCTCTGGCAGACTTGGGTAAATTCACTGAAGCGGGAGCTTGTGGAACTGCTGCAGTCATTTCTCCTATCGGAGGTATCCAGCACGGTGACGATTTCCATGTCTTTTATAGCGAGACAGAAGTCGGTCCAGTCACTCGCAAGCTGTATGACGAATTAACTGGTATCCAATTTGGTGATGTTGAAGCGCCAGAAGGTTGGATTGTAAAAGTATAATCTAAAAACTGTCCTTGATTGGGCAGTTTTTCTGTAATTCTAGCCCTAAGATAGCTTGCGTACTCAGCCTTTTTCGTGTACAAATAGAAATTTGAAAGAGGTAAGTTATGAGTAAAAAAAGATAAAAAAAGATTGAAATTCAAATCACAGATAGCAAAGTGAAAGTCGGAGCAGACCAATTTGACGGTTATCAGTCTTGCTATTGGCAAGAAGGTTATCGGAGAGATTGCCGAACTAGATGGCCAGTTTGCAATTATCAAAAAAATGGAAATGCTGAAAGTTTTTTTATAAAAAAACTTGAAAGAGCTGTGGAAACTTTGATTGAAACCTATAATTTAAGCAAATAGGGCTTGCATTTTCATTGTATCAATGTTATAATAGATAGCGTTGATTGTCGGAGAGATAGCGAAGAGGCTAAACGCGGCGGACTGTAAATCCGCTCCTTCGGGTTCGGGGGTTCGAATCCCTCTCTCTCCATTAGCGTTCATTGTGACGATGATAAAGTGACTTTTGTCAGCGCTCTTTTTGGGGTATAGCCAAGCGGTAAGGCAAGGGACTTTGACTCCCTCATGCGTTGGTTCGAATCCAGCTACCCCAGTTCTTAGGTAATAGATCTGATAAAAATAATAAAAATGTCTTCTGGTGTTTTATTTCTTTATAGGATGGAAATCGTTAACGATAGATCAATGTCATTTGCGGGTGCTTAGGAAAATAAATAAGTAGTATGTCAAGCGAAAGCTTGATTGTTGGAGGATTTTTTTAGATGAATGAATTTGAAGATTTGCTAAACAGTGTTAGCCAAGTTGAGCCAGGTGACGTCGTTACTGCTGAAGTATTGACTGTTGACGCTAACCAAGCTAATGTTGCAATCGCTGGAACTGGTGTTGAAGGTGTTTTGACTCTTCGTGAGTTGACAAACGACCGCGACGCTGATATCAACGACCTTGTAAAACCAGGTGAAACACTTGAATTGCTTGTTCTTCGTCAAGTAGTAGGTAAAGATACAGACACCGTAACTTACCTGGTATCTAAAAAACGTTTGGAAGCTCGCAAAGCTTGGGACAAATTGGTTGGTCGTGAAGAAGAAGTTGTCACTGTTAAGGGCACTCGTGCTGTTAAAGGTGGACTTTCAGTTGAGTTTGAAGGACTTCGTGGATTTATTCCTGCTTCAATGCTTGATACTCGTTTCGTTCGTAACACTGAGCGTTTTGTAGGTCAAGAGTTTGATGCTAAGATTAAAGAAGTAGATCCAAAAGAAAACCGCTTCATCCTTTCACGTCGTGAGGTTGTAGAAGCTGAAGCTGCAGCAGCACGTGCTGAAGTCTTTGGTAAGTTGAATGTTGGTGATATTGTAACTGGTAAAGTTGCTCGCATCACTAGCTTCGGTGCTTTCATTGACCTTGGCGGAGTTGATGGATTGGTTCACTTGACTGAATTGTCACATGAGCGCAACGTATCACCTAAGTCTGTTGTATCAGTTGGTGATGAAATCGAAGTGAAAGTTCTTGATTTGAACGAAGAAGAAGGACGCGTATCCCTCTCTCTTAAAGCAACTACACCTGGACCATGGGATGGCGTTGAGCAAAAACTTGCTGCAGGCGATGTGATTGAAGGAACTGTAAAACGTTTGACTGATTTCGGTGCTTTCGTTGAAGTATTGCCAGGTATCGATGGACTGGTTCACATCTCACAAATTTCACACAAACGTGTTGAAAGCCCTAAGGATGCCCTTAAGGTTGGTCAAGAAGTAACTGTTAAGGTTCTTGAAGTGAATGCTGCTGATGAGCGTGTATCACTTTCTATCAAGGCTCTTGAAGAACGTCCCAGCTCAAGAAGAAGGACAAAAAGATGAGAAACGCCAATCACGTCCTCGTCGTCCAAAAACGTCAAGAAAAAAACGTGACTTTGAACTTCCAGAAACTCAAACTGGATTCTCAATGGCTGATTTGTTTGGCGATATTGAATTGTAATTAGTTAAAAAGAAGTTGAGAAATCTCAACTTCTTTTTCTGATTTTCACTTGTATTTTCAGAGAAAAATCAGTTATAATGAATTAGTTGCCACCCTTAGTGTAATGGATATCACGCAAGATTCCGGTTCTTGAGATGGGAGTTCGATTCTCTCAGGGTGGATGACTTAAAATTGGACTCTTCGGAGTCTTTTTTGCTCTTTCTTGGAGGAACACATGCAATGACAGTAAAATTAATCGCTCATACCTTAATCGAGAAAGAGGGGAAGTATTTGCTTATCAAACGCTCTAAGATAAAGCGAGGCCTTCCTAATGTCTATCCATCTTATTGGGATATTCCAGGCGGAAGTGTAGAAGAGAATGAACTGCCTAGAGAGGCAGCTCTACGTGAGGCTATGGAGGAGGTTAATCAAAAGATTCTGATTGATAAGATTATCCATGAAGATAGTCAGTTTGATGCTAGCAAAGATACTGTTTTCACACGCTTAGTTTATGCGGGTAGAATTTTGGAAGAGCGTGATATTATATTAGATCCAGAAGAGCATACAGACTTTGTCTGGATTTCTTCTTTGAAAGACCTAGAGAGCGAGCTCATCGTACCTTATTTGATTGATATTTTTGCTGACAAATCCATATAAAACAACTAAAAAACATCCCCTTTTATTAGGAGATGTTTTTAAAATTAGTTTTTAGATGCTTCTTGGAATTCTGGATTCTTCCATGCTTCATCAATAATTGCTTGCAATTCTTTAGCAGAAGCTTGCATTTTTTGAGTCTCAGCATCGTTAAGTGGGATGTTTACTGGACGTACGATACCGTGAGCACCAACGATAGCTGGTTGACCAATGAAGACATTTTCAACGCCATATTGGCCTTCTTGGAAGACTGATAATGGCAATACAGCATTTTCATCGTCAAGGATAGCTTTTGTGATACGAGCCAAAGCAACCGCGATACCATAGTAAGTTGCTCCTTTTTTGTTGATGATTGAGTATGCTGCGTCACGAACGGAGATGAAAAGATCAACCAAGTCTTGTTCGTTCAAGTCGCGGTTAGCTTGCAACCATTGCTCCAATTTCACACCTGCAACGTTAGCGTGTGACCAAACGGCAAACTCAGAGTCACCGTGCTCACCCATGATGTAGGCATGGACAGAGCGAGCATCAATACCAATCTTTTCAGCAAGAGCTTGACGGAAGCGAGCTGAGTCAAGTGAAGTACCTGAACCGATAACACGCTCTTTAGGGAAACCAGAGAATTTCCAAGTTGAGTAAGTCAAAACGTCAACTGGGTTAGCAGCAACGAGGAAGATACCGTTGAAGCCTGATTCTACGACTTGAGTAACGATAGATTTGTTGATAGCCAAGTTTTTACCAACAAGGTCAAGACGAGTTTCACCTGGTTTTTGAGGTGCACCTGCAGTGATAACAACGAGGTCGGCATCCGCACAGTCTGCATAAGTAGCTGCATAGATTTTTTTAGGTGAAGTGAAAGCGAGGGCGTGGCTAAGGTCTTCAGCATCACCGACAGCCTTTTTCAAATAATTGAGGATTTCAATGATACCAAGTTCTTGAGCAATACCTTGGTTTACAAGAGCAAATGCGTAAGATGAACCTACAGCACCGTCACCGACAAGGATGACTTTTTTATGTTGTTTAGTAGCAGTCATTTCTAAACATCTCCTTATTTTTTTAGGGAAGATTTCCCGTACACATTCATTCTACCACTTTTGACATATTTTTGTCACGGTCAACTTGTATATCTAGTGATGTAAACGTTTTTTTACAAACGGTTCAAAAATACTGAAAAAAATTAAAGAAAATGTGGTATAATAAAGGGTAGTTTAATATGAAAGAAAGGCATTTTTTAATGCAAGACAGAAACTTAGTAAATGTTAATCTGACTAGTGAAATGAAGACTAGTTTCATTGATTACGCGATGAGCGTTATCGTGGCTCGGGCACTTCCAGATGTTCGTGATGGTCTAAAGCCAGTTCACCGTCGGATTCTCTATGGTATGAATGAGCTGGGCGTGACACCTGAGAAGCCTCACAAGAAATCAGCTCGTATCACAGGGGATGTCATGGGTAAGTATCACCCGCATGGTGACTCTTCTATTTATGAAGCGATGGTGCGGATGGCTCAATGGTGGAGCTATCGCTATATGCTCGTAGATGGCCATGGAAACTTCGGTTCTATGGACGGAGACGGAGCTGCTGCTCAACGTTATACAGAAGCACGTATGAGCAAGATTGCTCTGGAGATGCTTCGTGATATTAATAAAAACACTGTTGATTATATTGACAACTATGATGCCAGCGAGAGAGAGCCTGTAGTTCTTCCTGCTCGCTTCCCTAACTTGCTTGTAAACGGTGCGACAGGGATTGCAGTTGGGATGGCGACCAATATCCCACCGCATAATCTTGGTGAGTCTATTGATGCAGTTAAGCTTGTCATGGACAATCCGGATGCAACAACTCGCGATATCATGGAAGTCCTGCCTGGACCAGATTTTCCGACAGGAGCACTGGTTATGGGCAAGTCCGGTATTCACCGGGCTTATGAAACAGGGAAGGGTTCGATTGTTCTTCGTTCTCGCACTGAAATCGAAGAGATGAAAAATGGCCGTGAGCGAATTGTCGTAACTGAGTTTCCATACATGGTTAATAAGACTAAGGTCCATGAGCATATTGTTCGTCTGGTGCAGGAAAAACGCATTGACGGTATCACAGCTGTTCGTGATGAGTCCAACCGTGAAGGGGTCCGTTTTGTCATTGAGGTTCGTCGTGATGCCTCTGCTCATGTCATTCTAAATAACCTTTTCAAGCTGACTCAGATGCAGACCAATTTCAGCTTCAATATGCTGGCTATTCAAAATGGCGTGCCGAAGATTCTATCTCTACGTGAGATTTTGTTGGCTTATATTGAGCACCAAAAGGAAGTGGTGACTCGACGGACAGTCTTCGATAAAGAAAAGGCAGAAGCTCGAGCGCACATCTTGGCTGGTTTGCTGATTGCGCTGGATCACATTGATGAAGTGATTCGCATTATCCGTAATAGCGAGACGGACGCAGAAGCCCAGGCTGAATTGATGGCTAAGTTTGAACTGTCTGAGCGCCAGAGTCAGGCTATCCTTGATATGCGTCTGCGTCGTCTGACTGGTTTAGAACGTGATAAGATTCAGTCAGAGTACGACGAGCTGATTGCTTTGATTGCGGATTTGGCTGATATTTTGGCTAAGCCAGAGCGCGTTATCGCTATTATCAAGGAAGAGTTAGATGAGGTCAAGCGTAAATTTGCGGATGACCGCCGTACTGAGCTGATGGTGGGAGAAGTTCTTTCTCTTGAAGATGAAGATTTGATTGAGGAAGCGGATGTTTTGATTACCCTGTCCAATAAAGGCTATATCAAGCGTCTGAATCAGGCTGAATTTACCGCTCAGAAACGCGGAGGCCGTGGTGTTCAAGGGACTGGTGTCAAAGATGATGACTTCGTCAAAGAGCTGGTTTCAACGAGTACCCACGATAGACTGCTCTTCTTTACCAATAAAGGCCGAGTCTATCGTCTCAAAGGATATGAAATTCCTGAGTACGGTCGGACAGCCAAGGGCTTGCCAGTAGTCAATCTCTTGAAACTGGATGAAGGAGAGACTATTCAGACCATTATTAATGTCCAGCAAGACCGCAGTGATGATTCTTATCTCTTCTTTACTACTCGTCATGGAGTTGTCAAACGGACCAGTGTGACAGAATTTGCTAATATTCGTCAGAACGGTCTTAAGGCTTTGAATTTGAAAGATGAAGACGAGTTAATCAATGTCTTTCTGACGGACGGCGCTGCAGATGTTATCATTGGTACTAAGTTTGGTTATTCTGTCCGCTTCAATGAGACAGCTGTCCGGAGCATGAGCCGTATAGCGACTGGTGTTCGCGGAGTCAATCTTCGAGAGGGTGACCAGGTCGTTGGAGCCGGTGTGATTGCTGAGGGAGACGAAGTGCTTGTCATCACCGAAAAAGGCTATGGTAAGCGTACTCTTGCCAGCGAGTATCCAACCAAGGGCCGTGGTGGTAAAGGGATTAAAACAGCCAATATCACTGATAAGAACGGACCTCTTGCTGGTCTGATGACAGTTACTGGCGAGGAAGATTTGATGATTATCACTAATACAGGTGTCATCATTCGGACAAGTGTGGCGAATATTTCTCAGACTGGCCGCTCAACCATGGGAGTTAAGGTCATGCGTCTGGACCAAAATGCACAGATTGTCACCTTTACAAGCGTCGAATCAGATGATAAAGAAGATGTAGCAGAGGAAGAAAACGAATCGTAAAAGAGGACCTCTATATGGTACAAGGAAAAAGAAGTCGAAAAAGAAAACAAAAAAGCAAAAGAAATATTTTTATCAATATTGTTGCGACATTATTAATTATTGTGGCTCTGGGCTTAATCTTTAATGCGCAAATTCGAAACATGATTATGGTTTGGCATACCAACCAATATCAGGTCAGCAAGGTTTCAAAGACTCTATTAATAAAAAAATAAAAATGCTGAGACTAGCTTTTGATTTTTAATAAGGTAGAGTCGCTTTCTACAGAAGCAGTTATCAATGCTCAGTGGAAAGCCCAGCAACTGCCTGTTATCGGAGGTATCTCAATTCCAGAAGTATCCATGAATTTGCCGATCTTCAAAGGGCTGGATAATGCTGGATTGTATTATGGTGCTGGTACGATGAAAGAGACTCAGCAGATGGGACAGGGAAATTACGCCTTGGCTAGCCACCATGTCTTTGGCATCACAGGGGCTAGCAACATGCTCTTTTCCCCCACTGGATCGTGCTAAGGCTGGCATGAAGATCTATATCACTGATAAAGAGCATGTCTATACTTATGTAATCACTAGTGTTGAAACGGTAACTCCAGATCGAACGGATTTGATTGAGGATACCGAAGGCGTTACAGAGATTACTTTGGTTACTTGTGAGGATGCTGCGGCAACCAATCGAACGATTGTCAAGGGAACCTTAGAAGGCTCTGTCGAGTATGACAAGGCTCCTAAGGAAGTTCTTGAATCTTTCAGTAAGTCCTATAATCAAATGCAGATTTAAAGGCGAAAAACTAAAAAAATTTCACTCCAAAGGTTAGGAAGAACTCTAATTTTTGGAGTTTTTTTATATCAATTCTTGCTGATTTTGACTCTTTTTCCGAATAATAAGGTAAGGAGGTTTCTATGTATAGCATTTCATTTCAAGATGATATTAGCATGATGCCACGGGAGCGTTTGATGAGAGAAGGGGCTGAAAAACTCAGTAACCAGGAGCTTCTATCAATCTTTCTCAGAACAGGGAACAAAAAAGAAACTGTTTTTCAAGTTTCTCAAAGAATTTTATCATCAATTTCCAGTTTGAACGATCTCAAGTATTTAACTTTGCAGGAATTGCAGACTATTTCTGGAATCGGTCCGATTAAGGCTGTGGAGCTACAGGCCATTATCGAATTAGGTCGTCGGATTAATCGAGCAGAGGTTCTGCAGAAAGAGCAGATTATGGGCAGTCAAAAGTTAGCACAGAAAGATGCAGCAGGAACTTGGAGATATGAGGCAGGAGTGCTTGGTTGCTATTTATCTTAATAGTCAAAATCAAATTTTGCACCAGCAGACTATTTTTATGGGGACAGTCAGCAGAAGCATTGCAGAGCCGAGAGAGATTCTCCACTACGCTCTTAAGCATCTGGCGACATCTATCATACTGGTACACAATCATCCATCAGGCTCAGTCGTTCCCAGCAGGAATGATGATGAGGTGACCCAGCATATGAAAGAAGCATGTGAGATGATGGGCTTGGTTCTTTTGGATCATTTGATTGTGTCTAAGTCCAACTACTATAGCTACCGAGAAGAGACAGATATGATATAATTTGATTTACTTGAATATAAAAAACTTCTATTCGTGTAGAACAGAAGTTTATCTAGGAATAGAGGCTTTTAAAGAATATTGACAACATAATCAAACAGAGCTAAGTCTCCTTCTCTGGAGCCAAACAAGAACTCTGGGTGCCATTGGACGCCAAGGAAAGGACTGCCGTCAGTAGAAGTGATGGCTTCAATAATCTTATCGCGAGGATCATAGGCGATGACTTCTAGGCCAGCCGCCAAATCCTTGATACTTTGGTGGTGGAAGGAGTTGATTTCAGATGCTGGTCCATAGATTTCGTGCAGAATAGAACCATTCTTGGTCACCATGCTTTGAGTCGTGTACTCAGCAGAGCTATCTTGCCAATGATCTTCAATATCTTGATGAAGAGTACCTCCTAGGGCTACATTATAAAGTTGGGTTCCGCGGCAGACAGTGAAGATTGGTTTATTTTGGCGGCGAGCTTCCTTGATTAAAGCTAATTCAAAAATGTCTCGTTTGAGTAGATAATCATCGCTGTCAATGGTTTTCTCTTCACCATAGAATTGAGGGCATACATTCTGACCGCCTGTGATGATTAATTTATCGACAATGGAAACATACTGTTTAGCCATTTCTTCATCACCGATTGGCAAAATCATTGGAATTCCGCCAACTTCTTTAACTCCCTCAACGAATCCTGTCGCCGTATAGCTCATATGGATGAAGTGATCGTCTGGGAATTTCTCTTTCATTTCCGGTTATTCCAATAATAGGTTTACTCATAGAGTGTTTAATACCTCTTTCAAATTAATAATCATTTTTTCTCATGAAGTAGAGCAAAGTCTGCAGTTCGCTAGTCAGGTCAACATACTGGACGACCACATCCTTAGGCAGGGATAGGTTTACAGGTGAGAAACAGAGAATGCCCTTGACACCAGCCTGAACTAAGATAGATGCGACTTCTTGAGCTTTTACGCTAGGTACAGTTAGGATGGCAGTTTGCACATTTCCTGACTGTATTTTTTCTTTGATTTGGGAAATTCCATAGATAGGAATCCCATCGCTGGTTGTGCTGCCAACTTCTGGATGGTCATCTATGTCAAAAGCCATTACAACCTTCATTTTATTGCGCTCATGAAAACGATAGTGCAGCAGAGCCCGCCCCATATTACCAACACCAACAATCATGACATTGGTAATAGCATTGTCGTTCAAAAGATCAGCAAAAAAGTTCATCAATTTCTTGACATCATAACCAAATCCTCTGCGGCCAAGTTCACCGAAATAAGAAAAATCTCGTCTGACAGTAGCAGAGTCAATACCAATGGCTTCTGCAATTTGTTTGGAGTTTGCTTTTTCAATCTTCTCAGCATTAAAACGTTTAAAAATACGATAGTAGAGCGATAGCCTTTTAGCAGTAGCTCGAGGAATTGTAGTATTTTTTTCAGTTTTCACAAAATCACAACCTTTCTAATTCTATTTTATAGGAAGTTTGTGAAAAAAATCAACTAATTAAGAGTGTTTGATTCACTAAAAAAAGAAAAGAGTGAAAGTTTTAAGTTATGTTGCAACTGCGAAGGATTAGTCCTGGTAGGGAGTCAAGTCTAACTGGTACATCTGGCGGTACAAGTCTCCAATTAACCCTGCAAAAAGGCAGCTGGTGTCCATTATAAGTGATGGAAAGTACTTTGAGAGAGTCAGGAACCGTGACGCAGCCAGAGAAGGCGAGAAGAAATTCGTCGAAAGTCTTCATAGGTAAGTGTTCGTTTTCACCTTATATGAGTCCAAATAGGTCAGTTCAACCATCGTTAATCCTTTCCTTTGGTTCGATTAGTCATTTGATATTTTCAAGAGTTCTAAGCAGAAGTCAAGCTTGTTTGGTTTTTTTAAAGAGTCTAAATCAAAAAAAGCAAAATTGCGAGAATCTTGCTTATTGTGGTGTCTTTTTCAAAAAAATATTTCTTTCAACCAAGCTATCCATCAAGAAATAAAATTTTTTTGCTGGATAATGTGATGGTCTTCTGATTTGAAAAATATTGACCAAGCGCAGGCCTGATTTGTCAGTGATATTGATTTTGAAACCATTCAAATCTTTATTGACGATGATTTTCAGCAGAAAACCATTTCCGCTGTTGGGAACAGATTCCAGCAGACGAGAGAGTTCATAGTTGCCAACCTTGCTTTTCAGCGAATGTATTGTCGCGCAAGGGTAAATTTCTTGACATTTGGGTGAAGTGAATAGGTATATTCACAGTTTGCTAAAGCTAACAGATGTTTGAAAGGCCATCTTATCCTCCTAAAAATTTCTTTTTAATTTCTTTGTAAATGATTGAATCTCTTGCAGAGTCGTTTGGTCCGAAGTACTGATCCGAATGGACTCATACAAGCGGTTGGAATCTTTGCCGTACATAGCCTGCAGGACATGACTAGGTTGTATAGCTCCGGCTGTGCAGGCTGATCCTGTTGAAATGGAAAAGCCATTTAAATCCATTTGAAGCAGAAGCAGGTCATTTTTTTGATTGGGAAATCCCAAATTGATGACGTAAGGCAAGCTGGGCTGACTTTCATTTAAGTAAAAGTCAATGTCCGATAAGTCAGCAAGTAAGCTGTTTTTTAAGTCTTGCGCATGCTCTAGATTTTCCTCTAGATGTTCCATGCTCTCTGACAGAGCCGCCGCCATGCCTGTGATAGAGATTAGATTTTCAGTTCCGGCCCGGTGTTTTTCTTCCTGGTCGCCACCGTGCATGAAATTGTCAAAATCCATCTTCTTGGCATAAAGGAAGCCAACGCCTTTGGGACCATGAAACTTATGCGCTGAAGCAGATAGAAAGTCAATCCCTAGCTCGTCAGGGTAGATGGGAAGTTTACCAATTGCTTGGACAGCATCAACGTGAAAAACAGCAGGATGTTCTTGCAGTAATTCACCAATTTCCTTAATGGGGAGGATAGCACCAGTCTCGTTATTAACTGCCATGACAGATACAAGAATAGTGTCAGGTCTAAGTGCCTTTTTAATATCCTTCGCTCGAATCTGACCATCTACCGGCTGAACAAAAGTAGCTTCGAAGCCGAATTTATCTACTAAGTACTCCACCACTTCTAAGACAGCATGGTGTTCAATAGCAGTGGTAACAATATGTTTTCCTCGGTTCTGGTGACGAAGGGCATAGCCTTTGATAGCAGTATTGTTGCTTTCAGTGCCACCTGAAGTAAAAAGAATCTTATTGCTTTGAGTATGCAGAGCTTGAGCAATATCCTCACGCGCCTGTCTGAGGAGTTTACTAGCTTCTCGGCCATGACTATGCGTACTGGATGGATTTCCAAAGACGGTCATAGTTTTGGTCATTGCTTGGATTGCAGCAGGCGACAAAGCAGTTGTAGCGGCATTATCTAAATAAATCACTCTGGTTACCTTATTTCTTTTGATAGGCAAAGAGTGGGCTGACTGGTTTTCTCTCTTGAATGCGGACAATAGCATCACCAATCAGTTCACTAGCTGTAATGTAGTGGAGATTCTTAGGTGTTTTTTCTTTGGTATCAACAGAGTCTGTCACAAGAATTTCCCTGATAGGAGAATTATCCAGCAATTCCGCAGCTTTATCTGCAAAGAGACCATGACTGGATACAGCATAGATTTCGACTGCGCCTTCGCGACAGACAATTTTAGCTGCTTCAGAGAAAGTCCGGCCGGTATTTAAAATATCGTCAATCAGAATTGCTTTCTTACCTTCGACATCTCCGATGATATATCCTTCGGAGCGACCTGCCTCGTCTTCGCCATAATCAATGATAGCGATAGGGGCATCCAGATATTCAGCCAGATTGCGAGCGCGTTTAACACCAGAGTTTTTAGGGCTGACGACAACGACATCATCTCCCGTTAACCCCATATTACAATAATGTTTGGCAAAGAGTGGGATAGTGAAGAGGTTATCAACTGGGATATCAAAGAAACCTTGGACCTGCACGGCATGAAGATCCAGAGAAATCACACGATCTACGCCAGCGCCGACAAGCATGTTGGCAACCAGTTTAGCTGTGATTGGCTCGCGAGGAGCAGCAGTCCGATCCTGACGGGCATAACCAAAATAAGGCATCACAACATTAATCGTATTGGCACTGGCACGCTTGCAGGCATCCACCATAATCAAGAGCTCCATCAAGTGATTATTGACAGGAAAGCTAGTAGACTGAATGATGTAAATATCATAGCCACGAACACTTTCTTCGATGTTAATCTGAATCTCGCCGTCCGAGAATTGGCGGGAGGAAAGTTTTCCCAAAGGAACCCCAGCAGCCTCAGCGATTTTTTCAGCTATGGAATGATTGGAGTTGAGGGAAAAAAGCTTCATATTTTTTTTATCTGACATGAGTTGGACCGTCCTCTTTTTGTCTCATTTCTATATCTAATGCTCCATGAAATTTATTTTTCAATAGGCTTTAGATTGCTACCTTTTATTTTACCAAAAAAATTAGATTATTTCAGCTATTTTGTGGTCGTTGATTTACAAGTTTTCAGAAAATCTTGCTATCTTGCTCTTACCAGGTTTGTAGTCAATCTTGTGCTGTTTTAGGAAGTTGAAGAAATTTTCTTTTCCTTTTTCGAAATCTTCAACTTCGACTTCGAGTTCGAAGTCTGTTTTGCTCAAGTAGTGACTCTTATCCAGAGCAAGGAGGCCAATTTCATCTTCCTTTTCATAGCGAATAGTCTCTAGAGAGCCAAGAATCTTCAAGTCTTGGATGGGAATTTCTTTCTGAAGCAGCGTATCTAAAATCTCTCCCGTAGGAAATTCATTGTTCTGCAAAATGTTTTCGGTTTCTTCTGGTGTCAAGTTCTGATTGAGTTCCAAGGCTCCGACTTCTTGAGGAATCTTGAGCGTCAGCTCAGCTTCGTGATGGTTAAAAGTTCGTACTCGAAAAGCCATGTGGGCGTGTCGGATACTTTGCTGATCTGAATCGATGTAGTGGTTGGTTTGGCTAATAGGCGAAATATCAGCAAAAAACTGGAGCAGACGGTCGTGCTCTTCTTTTGGTCAGCATGGTTTTGAATTCAATTTCTAAGTGATTCATTTTCATATCCTTTTCTTTTTTTTGAAAGCGATTTATGTTATAATAACAGTTGTGTTTATTTTATACAAAAAATAATGATATGACAAGGTAAGTGTATGACAATAGAATGGGAAGAGTTTTCTAGACCCCTATATTCAAGCTGTTGGAGAGCTGAAAAATTAAGCTGCGTGGAGTGCGAAAGCAATACCGCAAGCAGCAACGCCATTCTCCGATTGAGTTTGTGACCGGACGTGTCAAGCCGATTGAGAGCATTAAAGAAAAGATGATTCTGCGAGGTATTCGCGAGGAAAATATTGAGCAGGAGATGCAGGATATTGCAGGCTTACGGGTCATGGTTCAGTTTGTCGATGATGTGGATGAAGTTTTAGAAGTCCTGCGAAACAGGACTGATATGCGCATTGTTCAGGAGCGGGATTATATAAAAAACAAAAAAGCCAGTGGCTATCGGAGCTACCATGTGATTGTAGAGTATCCAGTTGATACGATTAATGGTCATAGGCTTATTCTGGCTGAGATTCAGATTCGCACACTTTCGATGAATTTTTGGGCTACGATTGAGCATTCTTTGAATTACAAGTATAAAGGAGAATTTCCCGAGGAAATCAAATGCCGCTTGGAAACCACAGCTAATCTTGCCTATCAGCTGGATGAGGAGATGGGAGAAATCCGTGATGCTATCCAGGAGGCGCAGGCTCTCTTTGATCCTCTTCACCGCAAGTTAAATGACGGTGTGGGAAATAGTGATGATACAGATGAAGAATACAGATAAAAAAATAGCGATTATCCGCAATCGGAAAAGACAGAGTGAACAAGTTTATCAGGATTTGAAGCAGAAGCTTAAACAGAATGGCTTTATTTTAACTCCTAAGAATCCCGACATCGTGATTTCGGTGGGTGGTGACGGCATGCTGCTATCAGCTTTTCATATGTATGAAGAACAGCTGGATCGGGTCCGCTTTGTCGGTGTGCATACAGGGCATCTCGGCTTTTATACAGACTACCGTGATTTTGAATTAGATAAAGCTGGTCGAAAATCTTAAACTGGATACTGGGTGCTCAGGTTTCTTATCCAATTTTAAATGTCAAAATCACTTTTGAAAATGGTGATACACGCACTATTCGTGCTTTGAACGAAGCAACAATCAAGCGTTCGGATCGGACTATGGTAGCTGATGTCATTATCAATCGGGTTCATTTCGAGCGTTTCCGAGGAGATGGGATTTCCGTTTCTACTCCGACGGGCAGTACAGCCTATAACAAATCTCTGGGCGGAGCGGTATTGCATCCGACAATCGAAGCCTTGCAGGTGACAGAGATTGCCAGTCTCAACAATCGGGTTTATCGGACGTTGGGCTCGTCGGTCATTGTTCCCAAAAAGGATAAGATTGAGTTAGTGCCGACCCGCAGTGACTATCACACTATTGCGGTCGATAATCAGACTTTCTCTTTCAAAAAAACATTGTCCGTATTGAGTATCAGATTGACAATCATAAGATACATTTTGTGGCTTCGCCAAGCCATACCAGCTTTTGGAATCGTGTCAGAGACTCCTTTATTGGAGAGTGCCAGGAATGAGGTTTGAGTTTATTGCTGATGAACATGTCAAGGTAAAGACCTTTTTGAAGCGACATGAAATTTCCAAAAGGCCTCTTGGCTAAGATAAAATTTTCCGGCGGAAACATTCTTGTCAACCATCAGCCTCAGAACGCTATTTATCTCTTGGATATTGGCGATAAAGTGACGATTGACATTCCTTCTGAAAAAAAGGATTTGAGAGTCTGAAAGCTGTTGATAAGGACTTGTCTGTCGTCTACGAGGATGAGCATTTCTTGGTTTTGGATAAACCGGCAGGGGTGGCCAGTATTCCCAGTGTTAATCATTCCAATACTATGGCAAACTTTGTTAAGGCTTACTATATTCGTCATGCCTATGAAAACCAGCAGGTGCATATCGTGACGCGTCTGGATAAGGATACAAGTGGGCTCATGCTCTTTTGCCAAGCATGGCTATGCTCATGCCAGATTGGACAAACAGTTGCAGAAGAAGCTGATAGAAAAAGCGCTATTACGCTCTAGTTCGGGGGACTGGTGACTTAGAAGAGCAAGGTGAGATTATTGCTCCGATTGGACGCAATCCTGAGAGTATCATTACGAGGCGCGTGACAGAGGATGGCAAGTACGCTCATACCAGTTACAAGGTCATAGAGCGATTTGGAGATGTCTATCTAGTGGATATTCATCTGCATACTGGGCGGACTCATCAAATCCGTGTTCACTTTTTCACATATTGGCTTTCCGCTTTTGGGTGACGACCTTTATGAAGGAAGTTTGGAACACGGAATAGAGCGTCAGGCTTTACATTGTCATTCTTTGAAATTTTATAATCCTTTTAGCGGACAGGAAGTTGAGCGTGCCAGTCCTTTGCCAGAAGATTTTAAACAAGTTATTGAGAAATTAAAAAGAATAAGAGATAAAGGAGTTTTTAAGAAACATGAAAATTTTTGATTCAATTCGTGAAGCCTTTGAAAGGATAAGGAAGTAAAAGATTGTCTTGCCAGAGGGTGAGGAGCCACGGATTTTGCAAGCAACTAAACGCTTTGGTGAAAGAAACCGATATTACACCAGTTCTTTTGGGGAATCCTGATAAAATCCGTATTTATCTGGAAATTGAGGGAGTAAAAGAAGGATATCAGGTTATTGATCCTTCAAACTGTTCTTGCTTTGAGGAACTGGTAGAAGCATTCGTTGAACGCCGTAAAGGGAAAATCACTGCAGATGAAGCACGTCAGTTGCTCAAGGAAGATGTCAACTACTTTGGGGTCATGTTGGTTTATCTTGGCAAGGTTCAAGGGATGGTTTCAGGAGCAATTCACTCCACTGCAGCGACTGTTCGGCCGGCTCTTCAAATCATCAAGACCCTGCCTTGGGTGTCTCGTACTTCAGGAGCCTTTCTCATGGTGCGTGATGACGAACGCTACATTTTCAGTGACTGTGCCATCAATATCGATCCAGATGCTAATGTTTTGGCGGAGATTGCTGTTAACTCAGCCCTAACAGCGCAGATTTTTGGTATCGATCCAAAAGTTGCTATGCTCAGCTATTCGACCAAAGGATCTGGATTCGGTGAAAAGGTTGATAAGGTAGTGGAGGCGACTAAGTTGGCTCAGGAAATGCGTCCAGACTTGGCTATCGATGGTGAATTGCAGTTTGATGCAGCTTTTCGTTCCTGCAACAGCAGAGCTGAAAGCACCTGGCAGCCCTGTGGCTGGTCAAGCGACTGTCTTTGTCTTCCCAAGTATCGAAGCTGGGAAATATCAGCTACAAAATGGCAGAGCGTTTGGGTGGCTTTTCAGCGGTAGGTCCTATCTTGCAGGGTCTTAACCATCCAGTTAATGACCTTTCTCGAGGATGTAATGCGGATGATGTTTACAAGCTGACTTTGATTACAGCTAGTCAGGCAGTAGGTCATTATTAAACGATAGGAAATGATTGGAGGGCATAAGCTCTCCTATTTTTCTTGCCTTATGCTATACTAGATTTATGTTAGATTTGAAAAAATACGGAATTGAGATGTGGGGGGCAGATAAAATCGCCTCTTTTCGAGAGAAATTATTAACTTGGTATGATGAAAACAAACGTGACCTGCCTTGGCGCAGAACAAATAATCCTTATCATATCTGGGTTTCTGAGATTATGCTGCAACAGACTCGGGTGGATACGGTGATTCCTTACTATGAACGTTTTCTTGACTGGTTTCCGACAGTAGCTGATTTAGCTCAGGCGCCAGAAGATAGACTGCTCAAGGCTTGGGAAGGGTTGGGCTATTATTCGCGGGTGCGAAATATGCAAAAAGCAGCCCAGCAGATAATGACGGATTTCGCTGGAAAATTTCCTGATAGCTATGAAGGAATTGCTAGCCTCAAAGGGATTGGACCTTATACTGCTGGTGCTATTGCTAGTATTGCCTTTGGACTAGCTGAGCCTGCGGTAGATGGCAATGTCATGCGGGTGCTGAGTCGATTATTTGAAGTTGATTTAGATATTGGCCAACCTAGCAATCGTAAGGTCTTTCAGGCTATGATGGAGATTCTGATTGATCCAGACAGACCTGGAGATTTCAATCAAGCACTGATGGATCTGGGGTCAGATATCGAAGCTCCTGTTAATCCTCATCCAGAAGACAGTCCTGTAAAAGAGTTCAGCGCAGCTTATTTGCATGGAACTATGGATAAATATCCAATCAAAGCACCCTAAAAAGAAGCCAGTTCCGGTCTATCTGCAAGGCTTGATTATCGAAAATCGAACAGGGACAATTCTTGCTTGAAAAGAATGAGGCTGCTGGCTTGTTATCAGGTTTTTGGCATTTTCCCTTGATTGAAATCGAGGAATTTCAAACTGAAAATCAGATGTCCCTCTTTGAGGTGGCAGAAAATCAGCCAAGTCTGGACTTGTCTCCTCAAGAAAGCTTTGAGCAGGATTATGATTTGATTGTTGATTGGCAGCAGCAGTCCTTTTCAAAAGTACAGCATGTTTTCAGTCATCGTAAGTGGCATATCCAGCTGGCTTATGGCCGAGTTAAAGATAGCCAGCACGCAGCTGATGGAGAGGTCTTGTGGCTTCATCCAGAAGATTTTGGCAATTACCCCTTTGCCAAACCCCAGCAGAAGATGTGGGAGGCTTTTCAGGAAGCTAGAAATAAATAAAAAATCTGAGACTAATTGGTCTCAGATTTTTTTGAATTGAATCAATTTTGTAAGTTTGCAAAAGCTTTAATCTCATCTGCAGTCATAGAAGAATCACAACGAACAGATACTTGGCCGTCTTGAACATGAACAAAACCAGGAACTGTCGGAATGCTGTATTCAGAGCGGAAGGCTTGCAGTTTCTCTAATTCGCTAGCTTCTTCGCTATTGATAAAGAAAATATGCGCCTTGGTATCAGCGACCACGCCAGCAAGAGTATCAGCGAATTTACGGCAGTAAGGGCAAGTTTTGCGACCGACGAAGAAAGTTGCAGTCTCTTTGTCAGCAATAGCTTGACGAGCACGGTCAACAGTTGTGATTTCAAGGTCTTTAATATTTTGAGCAAATTGTTCCATAAATAATCCTCATTTCTTTTGATAAAACTAGTATGCCATAAAAATCAGAAAAATGCTTGATTTGGAAACGAAAAACCAGAGAATGTGAAATTTCATCCTCTGGTTGATTGGTTGATAGTGTTATTTTACTTGATAAAGGCATTAATCTCTGCTTCAATAGCAGCAATTTTTGCTTGAGCGTCTTCATTACTGTCACCAACAACGGCAATGTAGAACTTGATTTTTGGTTCTGTTCCAGATGGACGGACAGCAATCCATGAACCATCAGCCAAGGTGTATTTCAGCACATCGCTTGGAGGAGTTGTCAGAGCTGTAACAGTACCGTCTGCGGCGGTAGAAGTCTGCGCCTTAAAGTCTTCAGTAACAGAAATAGCAGTAGCGTTGAAATTCTTTTGGACCATTGTCACGGAACTTAGCCATGATAGCCTTGATTTGCTCAGCTCCATCAACACCGGACAGGGTTACAGAAATAGTCTTTTCAGCAAAGTAACCGTACTCTTTGTAGATTTCTTCAATACCGTCAGCCAGAGTCAAGCCACGTGAGCGGTAGTAGGCAGCTAGCTCAGCTACAACCAAAACAGCTTGGATAGCGTCTTTATCACGTACAAATGGCTTAATCAGATAGCCGAAGCTTTCTTCAAATCCCATCATGTAGGTGTGGTTGTGTTTTTCTTCGAATTCTTGAATCTTTTTCAGCGATAAATTTGAAACCAGTCAAGACATTGAACATGGTTGCGCCATAGCTTTCAGCAATCTTAGTCACCAAGTCAGTAGAAACTATAGACTTGCAGAGAGCTGCGTTAGCTGGCAGAGTTCCAGCGCTCTTATGAGCTTCCAAGATGTACTTAGCCATGATGGCTCCGATTTGGTTACCTGAAAGATTGAGATAGCTGCCGTCTTTTTGCAGAACTTCTACACCGACACGGTCAGCATCTGGGTCAGTTGCAACCAAGACATCTGCACCAACTTTACGTCCTAATTCTTCAGCCAAGGCAAAGGCTGCTTGGCTTTCAGGGTTTGGAGACTTAACAGTAGAGAAGTCAGGATCAGCTACAGCTTGAGCTTCAACAACTTCTACAGAATCAAATCCAGCTTGAGCCAAAGCGCGACGAGCCAGCATTTCACCAGTACCGTGCAGTGGAGTATAGACAATCTTCATGTCCTTGCCGTATTCATCAATCAGTTTTTGGTTGATATTGACATCTTTAACTTCCTTGAGGTATTCAGCATCAATAGCATCGCCAATCACTTCAATCAAGCCAGAAGCTTTTTCAGCTTCAACATCAGCGACCTCAATAGCAAAAGGATTTTCAATAGCACGGATGTAGTCAGTCAATGCATCTGCATCATGCGGAGGCATTTGTCCGCCGTCTTCACCATATACCTTGTAGCCGTTAAATGGAGCAGGGTTGTGGCTGGCCGTAATCATGATACCAGCAAAAGTTCCCAGATGACGCACTGCAAATGAAAGTTCTGGAGTTGGGCGCAGACTTTCAAAGACATAGGACTTGATGCCGTGTTTTAGCTAAAAAACAGCAGATTCAAAGGCAAATTCTGGTGAGAAATGACGGGAGTCGTAAGCAATCGCAACACCGCGTTTTTGAACTCATCACCTTTTTCTTCAATCAAGCGAGCCAAACCTTCGGTTGCCTGACGGACAACATAAATATTAATACGGTTGGTACCAGCGCCAATCAAACCACGCATACCAGCAGTACCAAACTCAAGATTGGTGTAAAAGGCATCTTCCTTAGTTTTTTCGTCCATACTGTTCAAGTCTTCACGAAGATAGTCAGGAAGTTCAGCATAATCAAGCCATTTTTTTGAAGTTATCTTGATAAGTCATAGGTGGAGTCTCCTTTATTTTTTTGAAAATGAAGAGATGGAAATTTTAGTAAAAAATCCTGCCCTTAAATTTTCTTAATCGCTTTCATTGTAGCACATTTTCATTAATTTTGAAAGAGGTTACCTAGAAAACGATGAAATACTTTTCAAGGTATTGTTTCAAGGATTTCAGAATAGTAGAGCAGAATTGCGGGATTAAAAAAAGACCAAAGCAAGGCTTGGTCCAGAAAACTAACTCATCATCATTTTTTGGCTTTTTCAAGCGCAGGAATGATAGTTGCTGTCAAAATCGCAGAAATGATTAACTCGGCAATGGAATTTGCTGATAGAATCACAGCCAGAAGTGCTTTGATATCTCCTTGGTATACATTTGCAAAGAGAAAGAAGATACCGCCCAAGACGAAGATGGTATTGGTGGCAGAACCAACGGAACCAGCTACAATCAAGCCGGCCTTATTTTTCATAGCTTTATATACGAAATAAGGAGTGATACCGATGAGAATGCGAGGCACCATGGCAACAAGAAGCGAAGAAAGGCTTCCATTTGGCACAAAAGGGCTAAAGAGATAGCTGGTTGGCAATAGAACCAAGGTATTGGTGATAACGCTGATACATCCCATAAGGCCACCTAGAACAGCTCCGACTTTAGGGCCATAGAGGATACTGGCGATAATCACTGGGATGTGAATAATCGTAGGTTTAATCGGTACTGGAAGTAAGTTGAAAATAACCGAGCTGAGCAGGTGCAGTACCAACATAATGGCAAAGAAAATAGCAATTTGAGCAATTTTAGACTGTTTTTTCATAAATAAGTTCCTTTACTGTATCAATAATTGTATCAATTTCAGCTAGAGCACCTGTCCCCTGATCGCCACAGGCTAGAACAGCTTCACGCGGTTGGATAATCTTCCATCCAAAACGCTGTAGACGCTCCAAATTGTGCTGGGTTAGTGGATTTTCAAACATCTTAGTGTTCATAGCTGGAGCCAAAACTTTCTTCGTATGAGGCGGCAGAGCCAGAGCAGTAGCTGTCACCATATTATCAGCTAAACCGTTGGCTAGTTTAGCGATGGTATTGGCTGTTGCAGGCGCAAGCAGAAAGAGGTCAGACTCTTTAGCGATGTCAATGTGATTGACCTTGCTAGGGTCAGGTTCTTGCATAATATCAATTGCAACTGGTCTTTGCGACAAAGACTTGCAGGGTCAGCGGTGTGATAAATTCTGTCGCTGCCTCTGTCATGAGGACAGCAACTTCAAAGTTCTCTTTCTTTAGACGGCTAGTGATGTCAGCAGCCTTGTAAGCTGATATGCTGCCACTGACGGCTAAGGTAATCTGTGTCATCATTTACCTCCTTATGGACTATGGATATGCAGGTAGAGGAGCTGAGCAATTTCTTCTTTGGATTGAGCTCGGGTTACAGTATCATTTCCGACAAGATAGGCTTTGTGCACATGGTTAGAAATCTCTGTCAAATCATTGGCGACAATGATTTCTGCCTGATTTTTTATGAGACTGGCTCGTGCGGTCTCGAGTAACTCTTCCTTAGAAACGTCAACTAGAAGTTTGAAGCCAATCAAACGAATGTTTGGATTCCATTTTTTTACTAAGCTGATGATTTTTGGTGTCTTTTTGAGAAAAAGAACTTGAACATCATCCTGAGAAGAAATCTTGCTTTCTGAGTTAGTCTTATTCAGAAATTCAGTCATGTCAGAGCTAGCAGCTACAGCTTCCAAACCAGTCATGTAGACGGGAGTATAGTCAGAAACAGCCATTGCATGAATCAATACATCATGTGTGTGAACGAGTGGCTCCAAGCTTTCAAGCAGTTCTGCAACGTTTTCAATCTGGACAATGGTAAGATTGGGATGAGCTGCAGGGCGGACAGCCTTGGGAGTCGTCACCAGAGTCACCTGATCGCCCTTGTCTAGGAAAGTTTCAGCTATGATTTTCCCAAGTCGGCCCGTTGAATGATTGGTAATAGAGCGGACACGGTCGATTTTCTCGCTGGTCCCGCCAGAAGTAATCAATATGTTCATAGCACTATTTTACAAGAAAAAAGAAATTTAGTAAAAATAATTCTAATTGCAGAGTGTCACAGCGGAGAAGTGACTCTAAAAATCTTATAGTTTAGAGAACAAAAATTTCCAAGTTTTTCGTTTTTTTCCCGAACATTAAAAATCTATTTAGAGCTTAATCATGTAGATTTTGCTCTTTTTTTGTTATAATCTTTATATTAATTGATAGAGGAGTTCTTGATGAAAACAGATATTGAAATTGCTCAAAGTGTTGAATTGCAGCCTATTGTTGATGTGGTGAAAAAAAGTTGGCATCGACTATGACGACTTGGAACTATATGGTAAGTACAAGGCCAAGCTCAGCTTTTGATAAAGATTCGTGAGGTTGAAAAAAATCCTGTTGGCAAACTGATTTTGGTAACGGCGATCAATCCGACACCTGCTGGAGAAGGTAAGTCTACCATTACCATTGGACTAGCTGATGCGCTCAATAAAATTGGCAAGAAAACTATGATTGCTATCCGCGAACCGTCTCTGGGGCCAGTGATGGGGATCAAGGAGGAGCAGCTGGTGGTGGTCACGCGCAGGTCCTACCGATGGAAGATATTAACTTGCATTTTACTGGTGACATGCATGCCATCACGACAGCTAATAATGCCCTGTCAGCTCTCATTGATAATCATCTTCATCAGGGAAATGCACTGGGAATCGATCAGCGCCGCATTATCTGGAAACGGGTGGTTGACCTGAATGACCGAGCTCTTCGCCATGTGACCGTTGGCTTAGGAAGTCCAGTTAATGGTATTCCACGCGAAGATGGCTTTGATATCACGGTTGCTTCTGAAATTATGGCGATTCTTTGCCTAGCTACGGATATTGAAGATTTGAAAAAGCGCTTGGCTAACATTGTCATCGGTTATCGCTATGACCGCTCACCAGTCTATGTTCGTGACCTTGAGGTAGAAGGAGCCTTGGCTTTAGTCTTGAAAGATGCGATTAAGCCAAATCTAGTTCAGACTATTTACGGGACACCAGCCTTTGTTCATGGCGGACCGTTTGCCAATATCGCTCATGGCTGTAACTCTGTTTTAGCGACTAGCACAGCGCTGCGGTTGGCTGATTATACAGTGACTGAAGCAGGATTTGGTGCGGACCTTGGTGCTGAAAAATTCTTAGATATTAAAACTCCAAACTTACCAACTTCTCCAGATGCAGTAGTGATTGTTGCAACCTTGCGCGCTCTCAAGATGAATGGTGGAGTAGCTAAGGATGCACTTACAGAAGAGAATGTTGAGGCGGTCAGAGCTGGCTTTGCCAATCTCAAACGTCACGTTGAAAACTATCCGCAAGTTCGGTATTCCAGCGGTAGTAGCCATCAATGAATTTGTTTCAGATACAGAGGCTGAAATTGCTACGCTTAAGGAACTTTGTGCAGAAATTAAGGTACCCGTTGAGCTAGCTAGTGTCTGGGCTGATGGCGCTGAAGGTGGTGTATCTCTAGCTGAGACTGTAGTCAAAACCATTGATGAAGAACCAGCTCATTACACTCGCCTCTATGACAATGACCTCTCTATTGAAGAAAAAATAGAGAAAATTGTCACAGAAATCTATCGTGGTTCAAAGGTGAACTTTGAGAAAAAAGCGCAGACTCAGATTCGAGAAATTGTCAAAAATCGGCTGGGACAAGCTGCCAATCTGCATGGCCAAAACACAGTATAGCTTTTCAGACAATCCTGCTGCTCTGGGTGCGCCAGAAAACTTTGAAATTACCATTCGTGAATTGGTACCAAAACTTGGGGCAGGCTTTATCGTGGCTTTGACAGGAGATGTCATGACCATGCCAGGATTGCCAAAACGTCCTGCAGCACTCAATATGGATGTTGCAGCAGACGGCACAGCGATTGGACTATTTTGATCTTGGTTTAAAAGGCTCTTTACGAGCCTTTTTTGGTATAATAGTGAAAATAATGAGAATAGAATATGGAGTCAACATGAACATTAGATTAGCAACACCATCAGACGCTGCGACCTTGCTTGCTATTTATGCGCCTTATGTAGAGAATACAGCCATCACTTTTGAATATGAAGTACCGACTATTGAGGATTTTGCAAATAGGATTGAGAAAAACATTGGAAAAATATCCTTATCTGGTAGCGGAAGAAGATGGTTTAATTTTAGGTTATGCCTATGCTTCGACTTATTATGCGCGTGCAGCCTATGATTGGGCGGTGGAATTGTCCGTCTATGTCAGTCAAGATGCTAGAGGAAAAGGAGTCGGCAGTAAGCTTTATGATGAACTTGAAGACCTGTTAGATCAGATGGGATATATGCATTTTCTAGCCTGTATTTCTCTGCCAAATAAAGCCAGCCTGGCTTTGCATCGAAAAAGAGGCTACCAGCAGGTGGCGCATTTCCCTAAAATTGGCTATAAATTCGAGCGTTGGCATGACATTGTTTGGCTGCAAAAGTCCTTAGACAAGCAAGCTGGACCAATTAAACTTTTAAAAGAAATGGAGTGGAAATGATGAAAAAGAAACATTTATTAATAACTCTTCTAAGCATTACCCTTTTGGCCTTGACGGGTTGTCAGTCCGTTGAAAATTGGTTTAAAAATGCCAAGGAGGAATGGTTGGGGTTGGAGATGACGGTTCGCACCTATGATGAGAATTCCCAACTCATAGACCAGATGTCGGGCAAGTCTCTATCCATTTCGCGTAACGAGGAGTTTGATTCAGTTGATACGGAAGGAAATTCCAAGGAAGATTCATCTGTGCTCAAAATCACCTTGGGTAAGTATGAGATTGACCATGTGGGCTCTTCCTTGATTGCAGAAGAAAAAGGCTTGAAAGATGTCTTTGCCCAGTATCAGAAGACTGCGGATGTTGAGGAGAATAGCCATTCTGTCCCTGTTTTAAATCGCATGATTTCAGCCTTTAAAAACGACTTTACCGGAAAGAAAAAGGTTGTTCTGATTCGCTCTCAAAACGGCACTCCGTTGGCTGCCTATGCTGGAGACCGTGTTTCTCTAGATAAATCCGATGCTCCTAAAACCTCTGAGTTGCTGATTGACGGCAAACGTCTCGTGATTTACCGCTGCGACTACACTATTTATGACCGTGAATTGCTGGAGTAAGATATGAATGTGGAGGAATTGGTAAAAGAGTTAAAAGCTTTAGCTAACCCAGATGATGCGGTGGCTATGAAAGCCTATATGAAAAATAAATTTGAGTTTCTAGGAGTCAAGACTCTAGCCAGACGGAAGCTCACAAAGGCTTTTTTCAAACAACATACTGACTCCGTCATTGACTGGAATTTTATAAATGAAGCTTGGAAAAATCCCTATCGAGAACTGCAGTACACTGCGCTAGATTATCTGGAGATTCGCAAGAAACTATTGACACCATCTGACTTGCCACGTTTGAAAAAGCAGGCCCAAACAAAATCTTGGTGGGATACCATAGACTTTTTGGATCGCTTGGTTGGATCAATCATTGCTCGATTTCCGGAAACCAAAGAGATTATTGTAGCTTGGAGTTGTGATGAGGATATTTGGTTACGGCGCTTGGCCATCGATCATCAGCTGCTACGAAAAGAGAAAACAGACACAAAGCTCTTGGAGAAGATTTTAGTGAATAATCTAGGCCGAACAGAATTCTTTATTAACAAGGCCATCGGCTGGGCGCTGAGAGATTATTCCAAAACCAATCCAGACTGGGTCAAGGATTTTATAGAACGGTATCGGGTGGAAATGGCTGCGCTTAGTATTCGAGAGGGAAGTAAGTATTTATAAAAATTCTAATAATCTGTCTGTCTTGACATTTTCTATGTGATAGCTTATGATAGATAAGTGCGATGAGTCGATATGCAGATTTTCTGCAAATTGAAGCATGGGAGGTCATAACGCAGGAGCGGACCTTGATCAGTTGTGTGAACCTGCTGATCACACGAAAGTGCCCTTATCCCCAGTCTACGGATTGGGGATTTTTCTATGTCACTTATAGAGGCAAGACCGTTAGTCGAAGCCGAGTATAGAGACATTGATACTGAGACGGTCGACGTCGTGAGTGCTATTGCTCTTGACGAAACGAGTTCGCAGGAGGAAATTAAGTCATAGAGCAATGGATGCAGTTTTGTTCATGAGAACAAAAACTATAAACTTTTAAAGCGCTCTTAGAGTGGCAAGACCATTAGTCGCAGCCGAGCTTAGAGACATTGATGCTGAGACGGCCTATGTCGTGAGTGCTATTGCTCTTGACGAAACGAGTCCACAGGAAGAAGTTGAGCTGTAGAGCAATGGAATGCAGTTTTGTTCGTGAGAACAAAAGCTGTAAAGCTTGAAAGCTCTCATAGAGAGGTATGAGAGTTGGTGTGGTTTATCAAAATATCGCACTTATATTCTTCAGAAATATTTGCATTTTTCCCTAAAAATAGTATAATACTAACAATACAAAATTTTTTGAAAATTCAGAGAGGTTATCGCATGGGATATACAGTTGCTGTAGTAGGTGCCACTGGTGCCGTTGGATCTCAAATGATTAAAATGCTGGAAGAATCTAGCCTTCCAATTGATAAAATACGCTATCTGGCGTCTGCTCGTTCAGCTGGTAAAGTTCTCCAGTTCAAGGGACAAGATATTACTATCGAAGAGACGACCGAGACGGCTTTTGAAGGTGTAGATATTGCTCTCTTCTCAGCTGGTGGTTCTACCTCAGCAAAATTCGCTCCTTACGCAGTCAAAGCTGGAGCGGTAGTGGTCGATAACACCTCTTATTTCCGTCAAAATCCTGATGTTCCTCTGGTTGTTCCAGAAGTCAACGCCCATGCCTTAGATCAGCACAAGGGAATTATCGCTTGCCCTAACTGCTCGACAATTCAGATGATGGTAGCTTTAGAGCCTGTTCGTCAGCAATGGGGTCTGGAGCGTATCATCGTGTCTACCTATCAAGCAGTTTCTGGTGCAGGTATGGGAGCCATTCTTGAAACCCAAGCACAATTACGCTCTGTTCTCAATGATGGTGTAAATCCTAAGGATGCGGAAGCCAATATCCTGCCATGCGGCGGCGATAAAAAACATTATCCTATTGCCTTTAATGCCTTACCTCAGATTGATGTCTTTACAGATAACGACTACACTTATGAAGAGATGAAGATGACCAAGGAAACTAAGAAAATCATGGAAGATGATTCTATTGCTGTTTCTGCGACTTGTGTCCGTCTTCCAATTTTGTCTGCCCACTCGGAGTCTGTTTACATCGAGACTAAGGAAGTAGCACCTATTGATCAGGTAAAAGCAGCAATCGCAGCCTTTCCTGGTGCTGTTCTGGAGGATGATGTAGCTCATCAGATTTATCCGCAAGCAATCAATGCGGTTGGTAAGAAAGAAACCTTTGTTGGCCGAATTCGTAAGGATCTAGATGCAGAAAAAGGAATTCATATGTGGGTTGTTTCAGACAATCTTCTTAAGGGGGCAGCTTGGAATTCTGTTCAAATCGCAGAGACACTGCATGAGCGTGGTTTAGTTCGTCCAACAGCAGAAGTTGTTTTTGAATTAAAATAAAGTGACCAAGGAAACTTGACAGCACAGGGTTGAATAATCGTTCTTTCAACCCTCTTTTCGTATAATAAAGAGAGGTAAGTTTATGGCGTATGCGGATTTGAAAAACTGTAAAATCATCACAGCTTTTATTACTCCTTTTCATGAAGATGGTTCCATCAATTTTGAAGCTATTCCAGACTTGATTGAGCATCTTTTGGCTCATCATACGGATGGGATTTTGCTGGCTGGAACGACTGCAGAAAGTCCAACTCTGACCCACGATGAAGAGTTGGAGCTATTTGCGGCAGTTCAAAAAGTTGTCAAGGGGCGTGTCCCTTTGATTGCCGGTGTCGGTACCAACGAAACGCGCGACTCTATCGAATTCGTAAAAGAAGTAGATGAATTTGGTGGTTTTGCAGCTGGTTTGGCTATCGTTCCCTATTACAACAAACCTTCTCAGGAAGGGATGTATCAGCATTTTAAAGCCATTGCGGATGCTTCAAACCTGCCTATCATTATCTACAATATACCTGGCCGGGTAGTGGTTGAGATGACGCCTGAGACTATGCTAAGGTTGGCAGAACATCCAAATATTATCGGCGTTAAAGAATGTACCAGTCTGGCGAATATGGCCTATCTGATCGAACATCGTCCAGAGGAGTTTCTGATTTACACTGGTGAGGATGGCGATGCCTTTCATGCTATGAATCTGGGGGCTGATGGAGTTATTTCAGTTGCTTCTCACACAAACGGTGATGAAATGTTTGAAATGCTGGATGCTATTGAGCACAATGACATCAAAAAAGCAGCAGCTATCCAACGGAAATTCATCCCTAAAGTCAATGCCCTTTTCTCTTACCCAAGCCCTGCCCCAGTCAAGGCAGTGCTTAATTACTTAGGATTTGCAGCTGGGCCAACCCGCTTACCGCTTGTACCAGCGCCTGAAGAAGATGCCAAACGCATTATCAAGGTCGTGGTAGATGGCGACTATCAAGCAACCAAAGAGACGGTTAAAGGTGTCCTGAGACCGGATTATTGATTTATAGAAGCAGTTTTAGGATTGACATAATAAAAATAATAAAGAAAGAATTGAAATTTGTGACAGAAAAACATAGTGAACGAATTGAGGAGTATAAGGCTAAGCATAGACTGGAAAAACTTGAGGGAAAAAAAGTTTATGATAAGCCAGTCATCCGAACCGGTGATAAGGCAGGTTGCTATGGTTCAGGATTGATTTTACTTGGATCTGTTTTAGGAATTATTTATTTACTTCTAATACTGATAACGGACTGGGATTTGAAACTTTTCTCTTTCATCTGGGAAACACTTGCTGCGTTAGGGATAGTTTTCAGTCTCTTTGGAGCTTTTAAAATCGGTCAGTTGGAGCTGCACAGTTTGTCAATGGTGGCTGACAAAGAGAAAAATTTTGAAATCGATAAAGCTTTCAATCTTTATAACATCATTCACAAACCAACAAAGAAAATTTTACTTCAATATGATAGTGAGGATGATAGTTTAATTTCTCTGAATGCTGGAGGAGAGTTATTAGTTGAGCTCTTAAAGAGAGTTGAAGAAGAAAAATTGTCCTTTAAGGCTATTAACAAAACATTGAGTTTAGAAGAAGTATCTGAAAATCACTGGAAAATGCACTATCGTTATAAAAGACAGGACATAACATTAGAGAAATCCGATACATAGTGTTTGGCTTGTTATTTTAGTTGTATTGACTTAAACTGAAAAGTGAATTCAGAATCTGATAGTTTTTGAAGAGCATATAAAAAGGAAGCATCCTTTGAAAAATATTGGAAAAAATTATATAATGTTAAGGTGTGGTCTAGCTTTCAGAATTCTTTTTGAGCGGACTATAGACAACTGGATTGGCAGCAGTCATGTTAGAGACATACATTAGATTAGAAATATATAATATAAAAGGAGTTTTTATGCAAGTTATTAAACGGAGCGGTGAGGTTGTAGAATTTGACCCAGATAAAATTTATCAAGCAGTTTTAAAGGCAGCACAGACTGTCTATGTGTTGACAGATGATTTGCGTCAGAATTTAGCGCAGGTTACAAAGAAAGTGGTTCTGGATTTGGAAGAAGCTAAGGTTGAACGTGCGACGATTAGCATGATTCAGTCCATGGTTGAAAGTCGCCTCTTGGGTGCAGGTTATATTACTATTGCTGAGCATTATATCTCCTATCGCTTGCAGCGCGATTTAGAGCGCAATGGCTATGGAGATCATATCGCTGTGCATCTGCATTTTGAACAGGTAAGATAAAGTTAGAAAGCCCGCTGGGGCTTTTTTTGCTCTTGAGGTAGAGAGTATCACTTTAGAATTCATCCCGCTTAAATCCTAGAAATATGTTAAAATAGGTAAAGATATAAAATTTTTATCAATGATATTCGTTGAAAGGATAAATTATGGCAACGATTCAATGGTTTCCGGGGCATATGTCTAAGGCACGGAGACAGGTACAGGAAAATATTAAGTTTGTTGATTTTGTGACAATACTGGTTGATGCGAGACTTCCTTTATCCAGTCAGAATCCTATGCTGACTAAGATTGTGGGCGATAAACCTAAGCTTCTGATTTTAAACAAGACTGATTTGGCAGACCCTGTTCGTATTAAGGAATGGCAGAGTTATTTTGAAAGTCAGGGGATTCCGACTTTATCTATTAATTCCAAAGAGCAATCTGCTGTTAAAAAAGTTACAGACGCTGCTAAGAAGCTTATGGCTGATAAATTGGCGCGTCAGAAAGAAAGAGGAATTCGCATCGAAACCCTGCGTACCATGATAATCGGTATTCCCAATGCTGGAAAATCAACCCTCATGAATCGCTTGGCTGGTAAGAAAATTGCCGTTGTAGGGAATAAGCCAGGTGTGACCAAGGGGCAGCAATGGCTCAAGTCAAATAAAGACTTGGAAATCTTGGATACACCAGGGATTCTCTGGCCTAAGTTTGAAGATGAGACGGTTGCTCTCAAGCTTGCCCTGACTGGTGCTATCAAGGATAATCTGCTGCCTATGGATGAGGTGACGATTTTTGGCCTCAATTATTTCAAGGAGCATTATCCTGAGGAGCTGATAGCACGCTTCAAGCAGCTGGATCTTAGCCAGGAAGCGCCTGACATGATTATGGATATGACCCAAAAACTTGGCTTCCGCGACGACTATGACCGTTTTTACAGCCTTTTTGTCAAAGAAGTCCGCGATGGCAAGTTAGGTCGTTATTGCTTGGACACGGTTGGAGAACTAGATGGCAACGATTAAAGAAATCCAGCAACGTTTAGAGTTAGTGACTGATTTGGCTGATCCTTTTCTTGCAGAAGCAGCTAATGACCAGCGGAGCGGAGTTCAAAAGGCGATTGAAAAGCGTAAAAGAGCCATTCAGGCGGAGTTAGATGAGGATTGTCGTCTGGAGCAGATGTTACGATATGAAAAAGAGCTTTATCAAGCCGGCTATCGGGCGATCGCTGGGATTGATGAGGTCGGTCGTGGTCCTCTAGCTGGACCAGTTGTCGCTGCAGCTGTTATCTTACCTCCAGGATGTAAGATTAAGGGGCTCAACGACAGTAAGAAGATACCTAAGAAAAAGCATCAAGATATCTATCAAGCAGTCATGGATAAAGCTTTGGCAGTGGGAGTTGGCCTGATAGACAATGAGATTATTGATCAAGTCAATATCTACGAAGCGACCAAGCTTGCTATGAAAGAGGCTTTTGTCTAAGCTTTGTCTCAAGCCAGATTATCTGCTGATTGATGCTATGAAGTTAGATATCGATATTCCGCAAGAGTCTATCATCAAAGGAGATGCCAATTCTCTGTCTATCGCAGCAGCCAGTATTGTGGCTAAGGTTACTCGGGATAAGCTGATGACAGACTATGACAAGGAATTTCCTGGCTATGATTTTACGCAAAATGCCGGTTATGGCACTAAGAGCCATTTGCAGGGCTTGGAGACGACACGGCGTAACTCCTATTCATCGCAAGACATTTGAACCCAGTAAAATCCATGTGTGAATAGGCACGAAGAGGTGAGGCATGCTAATCAGTAAAATCTTAAACAATAATGTGGTGATTTCTGAAGAAGACCAAGAAGAAGTTATTCTAATGGGACGAGGACTGGCCTTTGGTCGAAAAGTTGGCCAGGAGATTCCAGATGAGCTGATTGAGAAAAAGTATGTCTTGTCAGAAAATAGACGCCAGCTTCTGATGGAGTTGCCAGCAGAGGTCATGGAAATGTCGGATAAGATTATTTCTTTCGCAAGGGAGAAACTGCAGAAGAAGCTCAAAGACACTGCTTTTCTGGCGATGGCAGATCATATCCACGGAGTCTTGCTGCGCTTGGAAGATGATATTTATCTCAAGAATTTCCTCATGTGGGATATTAAACGCTTTTTTTCCCTATCGAGTTTGAGGTTGGTCAGTATGCCAAAACAGCTTTTGAGCGCTTATGTCAGCAAGGAAACTTCCAGATGATGAAGCAGCATTTTATGGCGCTGACCTTGGTCAATGCAGAGCTGGAAAAATGGCGACGGAACTGCGCGTGATTTGACTATGATGATGGAGGAAATCATGACCATTGTCAAGTACAGTTTGGAAATTTCTTTAGATGAGGAAGATATCTACCTAGAGCGCTTCATGACCCATCTGAAATTTTTCTGTGAGCGAGTCCTGACTGATAGTGGCCACCGTGACTTGGAGGACAATGAAATGTTTGACTTACTTAAATGTAAGTATCCCTTGGCCTATGAAACCACTAGGAAGATTGCTGAATTTTTAAAGCAAACCAGAAATTACCAAACATCAGAGGATGAACAACTTTACCTGACCATCCATTTGTCACGCATGAAAAGGAGGATGACATGCAAAGCGAATACGAAAAAATGATTGCTGGAGAGATTTACCGACCACAAGACGAAGATTTAAGAAAAATTAGAGCCCGATCCAAAGAATTTCAATATCGTTTTAACCAAGAGCAAGACAGCGACAAGAGAAGTGCTATTATCAAAGAATGGTTTGGCTGCACAGGAGAGAATCTTGCTATGAAGCCTGATTTGGTCTGTGATTATGGAATCAATATTCATCTAGGCGAGAATTTTTATTCTAACTGGAATCTGACTATGCTGGACGTTTGCCCGATTCGCATCGGAGACAATGCCCTGCTCGGTCCTAATTGCCAGTTTCTGACGCCTCTTCATCCGCTTGATCCAGTGGAAAGAAATTCCGGAATTGAGTACGGAGCCCCAATCACTATTGGTGATAATTTCTGGGCTGGCGGCGGTGTGACGATTCTGCCAGGCGTGACACTAGGAGATAATGTGGTAGTCGGAGCAGGTGCGGTTGTTACCAAGTCTTTTGGCGACAATGTAGTCTTGGCTGGTAATCCAGCGCGAATTATTAAGGAAATTCCTGTTCATAAAGAGTGTTAAAGGCAATAGGCAAAGAGACCAGCTATTGACAACATCAAATTAAATAAAATCGTAAAGAAGGAACTGTACTGCAGTTCTTTTTTTGAACTTTTTACGAATAAGAAAGTGAGGTGAAAAAAATGAATAATTTTTGAGATTTATAAAAATGAAAAAAAGCTGGTTTGACTAATCATCAGGTTTTAAATGTTTTGAGATATGCTGAGAGTAGAGATGGCAAGCTTTCTCTGCGAGATAAGGCTGTCGTATCTGAGTGCCGCAATCCTGCACTCTTTATAGAGAAATACAAGAGGCTTGATTTACCAGCTTTGAAGGAAGAATTTGAACTTTTTCCGTCCTTTTCTATCTTGGATGATATTTATCCTTGGGATTTATGTGAAATTTACGATGCCCCTGACTTTGTTATTTTATCAGGAAATCTAGATCTACTAGAATTGCCCAAAAGCCGCGGTCGTTGGTAGTCGAGACAGCAGTAAAGCAGAAATGCCTCTGTACAAAAAGATTGTCAAAGAGCTAAATAATGAACTGGTTATCGTCAGTGGCCTGGCTCGTGGGATTGATACAGCGGCTCACATGGCTGCCCTGCAAAACGGAGGTCAGACCATTGCTGTCATTGGTACTGGATTAGACGTCTTTTATCCCTAAGGCCAACAAAAAAATTACAAGCTTTACATTGGCAAAAATCATTTATTGCTGACAGAGTATGGTCCAGGTGAACAGCCTTTGAAATTTCATTTTCCAGAGCGGAAATCGTATCATCGCCGGTCTCTGTCGAGGCGTCATCGTGGCAGAAGCTAAGATGCGCTCAGGCAGCCTGATTACCTGTGAGCGAGCCATGGAAGAAGGGCGGGATGTCTTTGCTATTCCAGGGGTCAATTTTAGATGGAAAAATCTGACGGTTGCCATCATTTTGATTCAAGAGGGCGCAAAAGTGCATCACATCAGGCTCTGACGTCCTTTCAGAGTTTGATTTTTTTGAAAACAAGTTTTCCTATAAGAAAAAGTTAGCAGTTGACATCTATCAAAAAAATAGTTTAAACTCTATGAGATTTATTTCTTATAGAAGGTGTCTAAATTGGTAACAAAAAAACAAAGAAAAAGTCTACGACCAAGAAAAAAATCTTGTCATCGTAGAGTCGCCTGCTAAGGCAAAAAAACAATAGAAAAAAATATCTGGGACGAAACTACAAGGTTCTGGCCAGTGTCGGGCATATTCGTGACCTGAAAAAGTCTACTATGTCCATTGATTTTGAAAACAACTATGAGCCGCAATACATCAATATTCGTGGCAAAGGTCCGTTGATTAATGACTTGAAAAAAGAAGCTAAGAAAGCTAAGCAAGTCTTTCTGGCAAGTGACCCGGACCGCGAAGGAGAAGCTATTTCTTGGCATCTGGCCCACATTCTGAATCTGGATGAGAAAGAGAAAAACCGCGTAGTCTTTAATGAAATCACCAAAGATGCAGTCAAGAACGCTTTTAAAGAGCCGCGCCAGATTGATATGGATCTAGTCGATGCGCAGCAGGCTCGTCGAGTTTTGGACCGCTTGGTGGGTTATTCCATTTCTCCTATTCTTTGGAAGAAAGTCAAAAAAGGCTTATCAGCTGGTCGGGTGCAGTCTGTCGCGCTCAAGCTGATTATCGACCGTGAAAATGAAATCAATGCCTTCAAACCAGAAGAATACTGGACAATTGACGGAACCTTCAAGAAAGGAACCCGTCAGTTTCAGGCCAGCTTCTATGGTATGAATGGTAAAAAGATGAAGCTGACTAACAACGATGAGGTCAAAGAAGTCCTGTCTCACCTCAAGGGTGATGACTTTACAGTCGACAGTGTCGAAAAGAAAGAGCGTCGACGCAATGCTCCGCTGCCCTACACGACTTCCTCTATGCAGCAGGATGCCGCTAATAAGATTAATTTCCGGACTCGTAAGACCATGATGGTGGCTCAGCAGCTCTATGAAGGGATTAACATCGGTTCTGGCGTACAAGGTCTGATTACGTATATGCGTACCGACTCGACTCGTATCAGTCCAGTAGCGCAGAATGAAGCAGCAAGCTTTATCACGGATAAATTTGGTGCTAAATATTCCAAACATGGCAGCAAGGCTAAGAACGCTTCTGGCGCTCAAGATGCTCATGAGGCCATTCGATCCTTCCAGCATTTTCAATACTCCAGAAAGCATCGCAAAGTATCTGGACAAGGATCAACTTAAGCTCTATACGCTGATTTGGAACCGTTTTGTAGCCAGTCAAATGACAGCAGCAGTCTTTGATACTATGAATGTCAAGTTGGGGCAAAATGGTGTCCAATTTGCCGCCAATGGCAGTCAGGTCAAGTTTGATGGCTATCTGGCTATTTACAATGACTCAGACAAGAATAAAATGCTGCCAGATATGGAAAAGGGTGATACAGTCAAGCGAGTCAATACCAATCCAGAACAGCACTTTACCCAGCCACCTGCTCGTTATTCTGAAGCGACTCTCATCAAGACTTTAGAAGAAAATGGTGTTGGTCGGCCATCTACCTATGCACCGACCATTGAAACTATTCAGAAACGATATTACGTTAAGCTGGTTTCCAAGCGCTTTGAGCCGACCGAACTAGGGGAGATTGTCAATTCATTAATTGTCGAATTCTTCCCAGGCATCGTAAATGTGAAATTCACAGCTGAGATGGAAGCAAAACTGGATGATGTCGAAGTTGGAAAAGAGCAGTGGCAGAAAGGTTATTGACGAGTTTTATCGACCTTTTGAAAAGGAAGTCGCTAAAGCCGAGACTGAAATGGAGAAAATCCAAATCAAGGATGAGCCAGCTGGTTTTGATTGTGAGGTCTGTGGCAGTCCCATGGTCATTAAGTTAGGTCGATTTGGCAAGTTCTACGCCTGCAGTAATTTCCCAGACTGCCGTCACACTCAGGCTATCGTCAAGGAAATCGGCGTGACCTGTCCACAGTGCCAAAAAGGTCAAGTTATCGAGCGTAAGACTAAGCGAAATCGCATTTTTTATGGATGTGATCGTTATCCAGACTGTGATTTCACATCTTGGGACAAGCCGGTTGGACGTAACTGTCCAAAATGTGACCATTATCTGATTGAAAAGAAAGTTCGTGGTGGCGGCAAGCAAGTGGTCTGCAGCAATGGCGATTATGAAGAAGAAAAAGTGAAGTAGACAATTTTACATAATTTATATTACGTAAAATATTTTCTCTTGAAGAAGAGGTGCAGCTTTATGACAGATAAATTTGCAGAATTTCTAAAAATCGCGTCTCAACTGAACAAGATGGGAATTGTTCCACTGCTGATGGGCTCCTTGGGGCTGGAGCAGGTTACTGGTCAGGACTGGCAGGCGCGGGATATTGATATTCATGTTCATGGTGATGAGCGTGGCTGGGAAGCACCAGACGAAGAGCGTATTTATGATATGGATAAGATTGAGCCCAATGATGGACCGCTTGGGCTATCGTTTTGTTGATTTGCACGAGCATGAATTTCAAAAAGAAGATCTATCTATTGAATTTGGAGCCATGGAGACCTTGGAGGCGTTTTCGGGTGTATCAATAGCGGAGCTGACTCGAAAAGAAGTTGAAGGTGTTGAGTTTCTAGTTCCGACCGCAGATCAATTTTTAGCTATCTACCGTGCTTCTTCCCAAGATTCTTACCGAAATGAAAATAACAATCATAAGGATTTTGCTAAGATTGCTTATTTGGAAAAAATGACAAAATGACGGACAGACAGGAATCCTCCTGTCTGTCTTTTTTACTATCTTTTTGTTATAATGGTCAGAGTGAAAATCTAGAAATATCCAAGGGAGAGTATCATGTCATCATCCTATATCAATGTTATCGGTGCTGGTCTGGCTGGCAGTGAAGCAGCTTACCAGATTGCCAAGCGTGGCATCCCAGTCAAACTCTATGAAATGCGGGGTGTCAAATCAACTCCGCAACACAAAACATCGGACTTTGCAGAACTGGTCTGCTCGAACTCTCTGCGAGGAGATGCGCTGACCAATGCAGTCGGTCTGCTCAAGGAAGAAATGCGACGGTTGGACTCGGTTATTTTAAAGTCAGCAGAAGCGACTCGAGTGCCCGCTGGTGGTGCTCTAGCTGTTGATAGAGAAGGCTTTTCGCAGCTGGTGACGGAGCTAGTGACTAACCATCCATTGATTGAGGTCATTCGCGAAGAAATCACTGAAATTCCTGAAGATGCCATCACAGTTATTGCGACAGGACCCTTGACCAGTGATGCTTTAGCAGAAAAAATCCACGCGCTCAATGGAGGAGACGGTTTTTATTTCTACGACGCAGCAGCGCCAATTATTGATGTCAATACCATTGATATGAGCAAGGTCTATCTCAAATCCCGCTATGATAAGGGCGAAGCTGCCTATCTCAATGCGCCGATGACTAAGCAAGAATTTATGAATTTCCATGATGCTTTGGTCAATGCTGAGGAAGCACCACTCAATTCCTTTGAAAAAGAAAAATACTTTGAAGGCTGCATGCCTATTGAAGTTATGGCCAAACGTGGCATTAAAACCATGCTTTACGGTCCGATGAAGCCGGTTGGTTTAGAATATCCAGATGACTACCAAGGGCCTCGTGACGGAGATTTTAAGACGCCATACGCGGTGGTGCAGCTTCGTCAGGATAATGCAGCTGGTAGTCTTTACAACATCGTTGGCTTCCAAACTCATCTCAAGTGGGGAGAGCAAAAGCGGGTCTTTCAAATGATTCCTGGCCTTGAGAATGCAGAATTTGTCCGCTATGGTGTTATGCATCGAAACTCTTATATGGACTCTCCAAATCTGCTTGAACAGACTTTCCGCTCTAAGAAACTGCCAAATCTTTTCTTTGCAGGTCAAATGACTGGAGTTGAAGGCTATGTCGAGTCAGCAGCTTCAGGCTTAGTTGCTGGTATTAACGCTGCTCGACTCTTCAAGGGAGAAGAAGCACTTGTTTTTCCAGAAACAACAGCTATCGGCAGCCTGCCACATTATGTTACCCATGCTGACAGCAAGCATTTCCAACCCATGAATGTCAATTTTGGCATTATCAAAGAGCTGGACGGCCCTCGGATTCGTGACAAGAAAGAGCGCTATGAGAAAAATTGCTGAGCGAGCCTTTGCAGGATTTACAGCCTTATTTGGATAAATAATCTATTTTTCTATCATTATCTAATAAAAATCATTAAAAAGTTAGGAAATTCTAACTTTTTGCTTAATTTAGTGATATAATAAATAAAAAAATTTTGAAAATAGAAAGTTTTTCTGAAAATGAATAAATCCTATTTTTACCTTGAAATGAAAACACATGAGTTGGTCGTTCCTTATACTAAGCAAAAACGCCGTGTCCGCGTATTGCTTCCAAAGAACTATAGCCAGGATACAAATAAGACCTATCCCGTTGTTTATTTTCATGACGGACAAAATGTTCTTTATAGCAAAGAGTCTTTCAGCGGCCATTCGTGGAAAGTCATTCCGACAATCAAGCGTAATCCAGATATTGAGAAAATGATTGTCGTGGCTATTGACAACGATGGCCAACGGCGCATGAATGAGTATTCAGCTTGGAAGTTCCAAGAGTCCAATATTCCCGGCATTCAGTTTGGCGGCAAGGGAACGGAGTATGCGGAGTTTGTCATGGAAGTTGTCAAGCCTTTTATCGATCAGCATTATCGAACTAAGTCGGATCGGTTGCATACGGCTATGATTGGCTCTTCTCTTGGGGGAAATATCAGCCAGTTTATCGGTGTTGAATACCAAGATCAGATTGGCTGTCTGGGCATCTTTTCGTCTGCAAATTGGCTGCATCAGGAAGCTTTTGACCGTTATATTGAGAGAAAGACACTTCAGGCAGACCAGCGAGTTTTCATTTATGTTGGGACGGAAGAGGCTGATGATACAGATAAGACATTGATGGCTGGCAATATCAAGCAGGCCTATATTGATTCATCGCTCAGCTATTTCCGGCAGTTACTTGTATCTGGGGTAGATTTGTCCAATATCCAGATTAAGATCCAGTCTGGAGCTATTCACAACGAGATCGCTTGGGCAGAGCACTTGCCAGACTGTTTCCGTTTTATCAGCGAAAAATGGTAAGCTAGTCAAACAGTGAGAAAGAGGTAGAAACTATGCATGTAGAATTTTTAAGTCATTGGAGCGGCAATCTAGGTCGTGAAATGTATGTCAATCGCTATGGCCATGCTGGACTCCCGATTATAGTCTTCGCATCATCAGGCGGCAGCCATAATGAATATGCTGACTTCGGTATGATTGAGGCCTGTGCAGGTTTTATTGAGGCCGGTAAGATCCAGTTTTTCACTCTCAGCAGTGTTGATAGTGAAAGTTGGTTGGCGGACTGGAAGCATCCTCACGACCGCGCAGAAATGCATCGTGCCTATGAACGTTATGTCATCGAAGAGGCGATTCCGTTTGTCAAGCATAAGACGGGTTGGTTTGACCCTATGATGACGACAGGCTGCTCCATGGGAGCTTATCATGCTGTTAATTTCTTCCTGCAGCATCCAGATGTTTTCAATAAAGTGATTGCCCTCAGTGGTGTCTATGATGCACGTTTCTTTGTCGGTGACAATTTGAACGACGAAGTCATTTATCAAAACTCACCAGCTGACTATATATGGAACCAAAATGATGGCTGGTTTATTGACCGCTATCGACAGGCTGATATTATCGTTTGTACTGGCTTGGGCGACTGGGAGCAGGATGGCCTTCCTTCCTTCTACACGCTGAAAGAAGCTTTTGAGCATAAGAATATTCCAGCTTGGTTTGCTGAATGGGGCCATGATGTTTCCCATGACTGGATTTGGTGGCGTAAGCAAATGCCATATTTCCTCAATGAACTCAATCTTTAAAGGAGGTTTCCTATGAATTATATCGTTATTTCTCCCTATTATCCGCAAAATTTTCAGCAGTTTACTGTAGAATTGGCTAACAAAGGGATCACTGTTCTGGGAATCGGTCAGGAGCCTTATGATCAGCTAGATCAGCCTTTTGAAGGATTCATTGACTGAATATTTCAGAGTAGAAAATCTTGAAAATCTTGACGAAGTCAAAAGAGCGAGTGGCCTTTCTCTTCTACAAAGCATGGACCTATTGATCGGATTGAGTCTCATAATGAATACTGGCTGGAACTGGACGCTGAGTTGCGTGAGCAATTCAATGTCTTTGGAGCAAAACCAAAAAGACTTGAAAAAGACCAAGTTCAAATCAGAGATGAAGAAGCTCTTTAAAAAAGCAGGTGTTCCAGTCGTTCCAGGTCAGATTGTTAACACAGAAGCTGGTGCTGATTTGGCTGTCAAGAAACTTGGTCTACCTTTGATTGCCAAGCCTGATAATGGAGTAGGAGCAGCTGCAACCTTTAAATTGGAAACAGCAGAAGATGTCGAACGATTCAAGCAAGAATGGGATCATCAGACTGCTTATTTCTTTTGAAAAGTTTGTCCAGTCTGGCGAAATCTGTACTTTTGACGGTTTGGTAGATAAGGATGGTCAGATCGTCTTTTGCAACCACCTTTGACTATGCCCATACACCACTGGATTTGATGATCTATAAGATGGACAATTCCTATTACGTTCTCAAGGATATGGATCCAAAACTGCGTGCTTATGGAGAAGCGATTGTTAAAATTTTCGGCATGAAAGAACGCTTTTTCCATATTGAGTTCTTTCGCGATGGTGATGATTATGTAGCCATTGAGTACAATAACCGTCCAGCTGGCGGCTTTACCATTGATGTCTATAATTTCGCCCACTCAATCGATCTTTACAGAGGCTATGCAGCGATTGTAGCAGGAGAGCCTTTCCCAGCAGCACATGGAGCCACTGTATTGTCTGGCAACCTCACGCCGTGCATCAACGAAACTATGCTTACCCTGAGGCTGACTTGCTGGAGAAATACAGAGATAATTTCAAGGTTAAAGAAAGACATGCCTGCTGCATTTTGCGGAGCTGCAAGGTGACTACCTCTATATGTTGACAACTCCAAGTCGAGAGCAGATGGAGCAGATGATTGCAGATTTTGCTAAACAGGAGGACTAATCAAAAGCATGCTCTGCTATTATTTTTCGTATAACAGTTTCAAAGTAGTAAAAACTACTCTAGCACAAAAAGTTTGTGAAATTTCTATTTTGGCATCGAAAACCAGTTTATCCAATGGATTGACTGGTTTTTCTTTGTGAAATATAAGTGAGCAAAAGTTTTGACAGTGCTTACAGCTTTAGATAGAATTAAATAGAAGAATTATGCTTAGAAAGGCAAAAAAATGGCAACTTTAGATAAAAATCTTTTGATTAGAGATGTTCCGTAAGATGGAAGAAATCCGTCGCATGGACTTAAAAATTGCTCAACTTGTAAAAAAAGGAAAGGTTCCTGGGATGACTCACTTCTCAGTAGGTGAGGAAGCAGCCAATGTTGGCGCTATGCTGGCTTTGAATGAGGATGATTTGCTGACTTCAAACCACCGGGGGCATGGTCAAGCTATCGCTAAAGGAATCAACCTCAATGAAATGATGGCGGAAATCCTAGGGAAATACACCGGTACCTGTAAAGGAAAAGGCGGCTCTATGCACATTGCTGACCTAGATGCTGGAAATCTTGGTGCTAATGGTATCGTAGGTGGCGGCATGGGAATTGCTGTCGGAGCAGCCTTGACCCAGCAAATGCAGAAGACAGGTAAGATTGTTGTCTGTTTCTTTGGTGACGGTGCTACCAATGAAGGCGTCTTCCACGAAGCAGTCAACATGGCTTCTATCTGGAATCTACCAGTAATTTTCTATTGCATCAATAACGGCTATGGTATTTCTGCCGACATCAAGAAAATGACCAATGTAGAGCACATACACGAGCGCAGCGCAGCTTATGGAATTCCAGGTATGTTCATCGAGGATGGCAATAATGTTCTGGATGTTTATGAAGGCTTCCAAAAAGCTGTGGATTATGTTCGCAGTGGTAAAGGACCTGTCTTGATTGAGAGCGTCACTTATCGTTGGTTGGGACACTCTTCTTCTGACCCAGGTAAATACCGTACTCGTGAAGAAGTAGAAGAATGGAAGAAGAAGGATCCAATCGAAAATCTTCGTAAATACTTGCTGGAAAACAAGATTGCAAGCGAGGAAGAGCTGGAAGCTATCCAAGCTGGAGTCAAAGAAGCAGTAGAAGCATCTGTGAAGTTTGCAGAAGAAAGCCCATTCCCGCCGCTTGAATCTGCCTTTGAAGATATTTACGCAGACTAAAGAGAGGAGAAAAAGAAAATGGAAACTAAAACTATGTCTTTTCGTGACACCATTATCCTCGCTATGTCTGAGGAAATGCGTCGCGATGAAAATGTACTCTTGATGGGAGAAGATGTCGGAGTCTTTGGTGGAGATTTCGGAACATCTGTTGGTATGCTGGAAGAGTTCGGTCCAGAGCGTGTACGTGACTGTCCGATTTCAGAAGCAGCGATTTCTGGAGCAGCAGCTGGAGCAGCTATGACAGGGCTGCGTCCAATCGTAGACATGACCTTTATGGACTTCTCTGTAATTGCCATGGATGCTATTGTAAACCAAGCCGCTAAAACTCGCTATATGTTTGGGGGAAAAGGACAGGTCCCAATGACTGTCCGCTGTGCAGCAGGTAATGGAGTTGGCTCAGCGGCTCAGCACTCTCAGTCTTTGGAATCTTGGTTTACCCACATTCCAGGTCTTAAGGTGGTAGCTCCGGGCACGCCTGCCGATATGAAAGGCCTCCTCAAAGCTTCTATCCGAGACAACAACCCGGTTATTATCCTGGAATATAAGTCTGAATTTAACCAAAAAGGCGAAGTGCCACTGGATCCTGAGTATGTAATCCCTCTTGGCGTGGGTGAAATCAAAAAAGAAGGTACTGATGTAACAGTTGTTACTTACGGAAAAATGCTTCGCCGTGTCATGCAGGCAGCTGAAGAATTAGCAGAAGAAGGTATCTCTGTAGAAGTGGTTGATCCACGTACATTGGTGCCGCTTGATAAGGATATTATCATCAATTCTGTTAAGAAGACTGGTAAGGTCGTTTTGGTTAATGATGCCCACAAAACTAGCGGTTTCATTGGTGAAATTTCAGCAATTATTTCTGAGTCTGAAGCATTTGACTATCTAGATGCCCCAATCCGCCGTTGTGCAGGTGAAGACGTGCCAATGCCTTATGCGCAAAACTTGGAAAACGCGATGATTCCGACTGTTGAAAGCATTAAAGACGCTATTCGGAAGACATATCATAAAGAATAAGGTATAATAAAGAAAAGGCTTTCTTATGAATTAGATTACATAAATTATTTTATGTAATCTAATCTTGTGTAGAGAGGTCAAAAGTAGCTAAAATTTTATTAATTGCAGATAATCGTTATTCGGACCGATTTTATCCGATGAGCGAATTAGTAAGTCTACTAGGTTGGTCGCAGATAGCGGCAACCCAAGCAACTTGAGATACGTTTCGTATCCAAGTTGCTTGTAGAGTTGAACACGGGCTAGAGTCTGTGTGAAAAATAAACTTTTCTGGAAACTAAAATTTCTTCGTTAAGTTTTCTATTTTCACTTTGATTTTTATACGCCCTTAGTATCATGTAATTGAATTCGGACGGAGGGCTGCGAAAAAAAGATAGATTTCCTTGTGTTCATCGAACACAGCGTCAATCTCCTATTTTTTCGTTGCCCTCTGCGTCCTTAGTATCTTATATTCGAACTCGGGCTAAAAGCTCGGAAAAAAGATAAATCTCCTTGGCTTCATCGAAGCCTGCGTCGATTTCCTATTTTTCAGTCGCTTTTTACGCCCTTAGTATCATAATTAGAATTGGAGAGGTCATGGCTGATGATAAGCTAAGAGCGACTCCTGCAGCTAGAAAGTTAGCGGATGATTTGGGAATCAACCTCTATGATGTTTCTGGCTCAGGCGCAAACGGTCGTGTCCACAAAGAAGACGTGGAAACTTATAAAGATACAAACGTGGTGCGCATTTCACCACTGGCAAAACGAATTGCCCAAGAACACAATATTGCTTGGCAAGAGATTCAAGGAACTGGCCATCGTGGCAAGATTATGAAGAAAGACGTTCTAGCTTTCTTGCCTGAGAATGTTGAGAGCGATACAATCAAATCTCCTGCTCAAATTGAAAAAGTGGAAGAAATACCTGATAATGTCACTCCTTACGGTGAAATTGAGCGTATCCAGATGACGCCGATGCGAAAGGTTATCGCTCAGCGGATGGTAGAATCTTACCTGACGGCGCCAACATTCACCCTTAACTATGATGTTGATATGACAGAAATGCTGGCCTTGCGTAAAAAAGTGCTGGATCCAATCATGGAAGCAACTGGCAAGAAAGTAACTGTCACAGACCTGCTTTCGCTGGCTGTTGTGAAGACACTGATGAAGCATCCGTACCTCAACTCGACCTTGACAGAGGATGGCAAGACCATTATCACACACAACTATGTCAACCTTTCAATGGCAGTCGGTATGGATAATGGCCTGATGACACCAGTTGTCTATAATGCAGAAAAAATGAGCCTATCAGAGCTTGTGGTAGCCTTTAAAGATGTAATCGGACGTACCTTGGAAGGCAAATTAGCTCCGAGCGAGCTGCAAAATTCAACCTTCACAATCAGTAACTTGGGTATGTTTGGCGTTCAGTCCTTTGGTCCAATTATCAATCAACCAAACTCTGCTATCTTAGGTGTGAGCTCGACAGTGGAAAAACCTGTCGTTGTTAATGGCGAAATTGTTATCCGTCCAATTATGAGCCTAGGCTTGACCATTGACCACCGTGTAGTTGACGGAATGGCTGGAGCTAAGTTTATGAAGGACTTGAAGGCTCTTATTGAAGACCCAATTTCAATGTTGGTATAAGATTTTCTTTGCTAGTCTGAAAAACAAAGAAACGAAACACTCAGCAAATGAAAAATTAAATTAGAAAAGGAAAGAAAAATGGCTTTAGAAGTAATTATGCCAAAAGCCGGCGTGGATATGACCGAAGGGCAAATTGTCCAATGGAATAAGAAAAGTCGGCGAATTTGTCAAAGAAGGGAAATCCTTACGAAATCATGACTGACAAGGTCAGCATGGAATTGGAAGCCGAAGAAGACGGCTACCTGATTGCCATTCTCAAAGGTGACGGAGAAACTGTTCCAGTAACGGAAGTCATCGGTTACTTGGGAGAAGAAGGAGAAAACATCCCAACCGCTGGCGGCTCTGCTCCTGCGGAAGCACCAGCTCCTGCAACAGCGGCAGCCAGCACAGATGAAGATAAGAGTGATGATGCTTACGATATCGTTGTTATCGGTGGCGGACCTGCAGGTTATGTAGCGGCTATCAAAGCAGCCCAGCTGGGTGGCAAGATTGCCTTGGTTGAGAAGTCTGAGCTCGGCGGAACCTGCTTGAATCGTGGTTGTATCCCTACAAAGACTTACCTGCACAATGCTGAAATCATTGAAAGCCTTGGTCACGCTGCTAACCGTGGTATCATCATCGAAAACCCAAGCTTCACAGTAGACATGGACAAGGTCCTGGAAACCAAAAACAAGGTTGTCAATACACTCGTTGGCGGTGTTGCTGGCCTTCTTCGCAGCTATGGCGTAGATGTTCATAAGGGAATTGGTACCATTACTAAAGACAAGAATGTTCTTGTAAACGGCAGCGAGCTGCTAGAAACAAAGAAGATTATCTTGGCTGGTGGTTCAAAAGTCAGCAAGATCAATGTTCCTGGTATGGAATCATCTCTTGTTATGACCAGTGATGATATTTTGGAAATGAACGAAGTGCCAGAAAATCTGGTTATTATCGGCGGTGGTGTTGTCGGTATTGAGCTTGGACAAGCCTTCATGACATTTGGCTCAAAAGTTACCGTTATCGAAATGATGGACCGCATCGTACCCGCTATGGATGCGGAAGTTTCTAAAAACCTTCGCCTCATCTTGGAGCGCAAGAGCATGACAATCCTGACTGAAACTAAGTTGGAAGAAATCATCGAAGAAAATGGAAAACTTCGTATCAAGGTAGAAGGAAAAGAAGATATTGTTGCAGATAAGGCTCTGCTATCTATCGGACGTGTGCCAGACCTAGAAGGTATTGGCGAGGTTGAGTTCGAACTGGATCGTGGCCGTATCAAGGTTAATGAGTACATGGAAACTTCTGTTCCAGGTATTTACGCACCAGGTGATATCAATGGTACTAAGATGCTGGCTCATGCAGCTTTCCGTATGGGTGAAGTTGCTGCTGAAAATGCACTGAAGGGTAACCACCATGTTGCTAAACTCAATCTGACACCTGCAGCCATCTACACCCTGCCAGAAGTAGCAGCAGTTGGTTTGACAGAAGAGCAAGCTCGTGAGAAATATGATGTAGCGATTGGTAAGTTCAACTTCGCTGCTAACGGCCGAGCCATTGCTTCAGATGCAGCTCAAGGTTTCGTTAAAGTCATTGCTGACAAGAAGTACGGTGAAGTGCTCGGTGTTCATATCATCGGTCCTGCAGCTGCAGAATTGATCAACGAAGCATCAACCATCATCGAAATGGAAATCACCGTAGAAGAAATGCTTAAGACCATTCACGGTCACCCAACTTTCTCAGAAGTTATGTACGAAGCATTTGCGGACGTACTGGGATTGGCAGTTCACTCACCTAAGAAAAAATAATTTAAAAGATAGATTAGACTGGGCATAAATCATTGTTCCAGTCTCTATCGTATAAAGAGGTAGCTTATGAAATACATTGTTAACTACTCAAATGATACAGCTTTTAATATTGCTCTGGAAGAATATGCTTTCAAACACCTCTTAGATGAGGATGAAATTTTCCTGCTCTGGATTAACAAACCTTCTATCATAGTGGGGCGTCACCAAAATACCATCGAAGAAATCAACCGTGATTATGTTCGTGAGCATGGCATTGAGGTCGTGCGTCGTATCAGCAGCAGCGGAGCTGTTTATCATGATCTAAACAACCTCAACTACACCATTATCTCCAAGGAAAGTGAAGATCGTGCCTTTGACTTCAAGAGTTTTTCTACGCCGGTTATCAACACCTTGGCAGAGCTTGGGGTAAAGGCTGAATTCACCGGCCGTAACGACCTGGAAATTGATGGTAAGAAGTTCTGTGGCAATGCGCAGGCCTATATTAATGGCCGTATCATGCACCATGGTTGCCTGCTCTTTGATGTTGATTTGTCTGTCTTAGCCAATGCTCTTAAGGTTTCTAAAGACAAGTTCGAGTCCAAAGGTGTCAAATCCGTCCGTGCTCGCGTGACAAATATTGTCAATGAATTGCCGGAAAAGATTACTGTCGAAGAATTCCGCGATCTGCTTCTAGATTACATGAAGAAAGAATATCCAGAAATGACAGAATATGTCTTTCTCTGAGAAAGAACTGGAAGAAATCAAAGCAAATCAGAGATATGCAAGTTTGGAACTTGGGACTGGAACTACGGTAAATCACCTGAATACAACGTGCGCAGTGAGTACCAAGTTTACCAGCGGTAAGGTAGAAATCTTTTGCCAATGTTGTTGAATCCAAGATTCAGGATATTAAAATCTATGGAGACTTCTTTGGTATTGAGGATGTAGCAGCAGTAGAAGATGTACTGCGGTGTTAAATACGAACGTGAAGATGTCCTGAAAGCTCTTGAAACGATTGATATCAGCCGCTACTTTGCTGGAATTAGCAGGCAAGAGATTGCTGAAGCTATCGTTGGTTAAAATATGATATAAAGAAAACCAAACTCTTCGAAGTTTGGTTTTTCATGTAAACAATATATTTCAAATCAACAACATTCTTACGTTTCCTTAACCAGCTAGTTTTCTCTAGGCTTTATCTGCCAGATATGATAAAATGATAGGGAATCAGAGAAAGAGGTGTCTTGATGCAGAAAGTCCCAGTAGAAAGCCTTGGTCTGTTTGAGCAGTTGGACCGCACAGTTGTAGCTTTTCTGAAGAAAAAACCATCTCCTAATCCAGACAACTTTTATGTTAGCATATCTGCAGAAGATTATGAGAAAAAGAAAGAAGAATTTGAAAAATCAGGCTATCAAGCCGTGAAATTACCGCTTGGCATGGCGTTAGATAATGTTATTCAGCAACCTTCTTTCCAAAACCTAGTCATTGGCGGGCTCTACATGGTAGATGTCTTCGTTCCCAAGGAAGATCTGATGCCCTTGAAAGATCTTGTAGACAGCTTTTGCATCATGTTTGCAGCAGCTAATAATCGAATAGAGAAATATCAAGGCTTACGATCTGATGAAGGTAAAGACGAGTCTACTTTTATCGGAAAAACTCTTTCACGGATAATCCTCAGCCAGGCGATGAAATTAGCTTTCGAAGGGCTGAATAGAGAGACAGCAGAAGGCTCCTACGAAGCAGTCAAATGCTTCCTAACTAGAGAAAGCGCTGAAAAGTACAACTCCAAAAATCGACCTGTCACGCAGCAAATCTAGAACATCTCAAGCACTTCTGGGCAAACCACTGATTGTTGAACCCCATCGTAATTATTGGATTGAGTTTTTATAAGAAAAAGAGCTGAAGCATCTAAACTAGATTTTCGCTCTTTTTGTTGTTATTATTAATATTATTCACATATTTTTAAATTATGTAATTTATAGTTTGTTCAAAGCGTTCTTTTGTTCATCATTGACAATGTGGGTGTAGAGGTCCGTTACCTGAGTGCTAGCATGCCCTAGCTGATGACTGACGAGAACTTGAGATTTGGTTGCATCGTATAAACGTGTAGCAAGTGTGTGGCGGAGTTTGTGAGGCGTCACTCACCTTTGAAGCTCTCAGAATACTTGGCCACCATTTTTTCAACACTGGAAGCATCGATTCGATTCGGAGTGCCTCGGTATTCAGTCAAAAGAAGGCTGTATCAGTCTTTTCGGCCTTGTATCGTTTGCTTCGAATACTCAGGTACTCCTCTAAATAGGACTTGGCAAAAGCAGCAACATTGACAGAGTCCCTTTTTCCGCCTTTTCTTGTCACTTCAATGACCATCATTTTGAGATTGATGTCTTTCAGATCTAGATTAACAGCTTCAGACAGACGAACACCAGAGGCTAGCAGCAAGGCAATGATGGCTAAATCTCGTTCTTTGTTCTTGTTAAAAGAAGACAGAGCGCGGTTAGACAGCTTCTTAGGGTACTCCCTATCAATATACTGGAGGAATTCTTCTGTCTCATCTCCTAAAAAGAGCTTCTGCTTAATATTCTCTGCACGAGCAGCCAGAGTTTCCTTTTTCTTCTTAGTAGCAACCTTTTTCATCACATTTCGATAGAAGTAGGGCTCACCCTGCTCGTTTTCAACTTCCTCAGTCAAATATTTGTAGAGGCTTGATAAAGCCGAAAGAGTTCGGTTGATGGTTGTCTGGGAAACACCGTTTTGGGTTGTATTAGCATTGAGAAGCGGTCGCTCACGCAGATAAAGAATAAAGGCTTCCATGTCTTTCTTGGTCATGTTTTCCAAGACCGAGAGAGGAATCTCAGCAATATGCGAAGCATCCGTTATACCAGATTCTAGTACCCAGTTAAAAAAGCGATCATATTCTTTGAGATATTCGTATAAGGTTGTAAAACTATAAGGCACCGCCAGCTTAGACTGGTAATATTCCAAAATGTACCAGGGCATGGTAGCCTTAAGTTTATCAATTCTTTCTAATAACAGTTCACGTCTCATCATATTTCTCCGTTTTTCTATAATAGTAGTATAGCATATCTAGATATATTTTTCAAGAAAATTATAGTTTTTCGGAAAGATGACAGAGGGAGGTAAGCAATCTAACTTTACTACAAAAACAGATAATAAAAACAAGACAGAATTGAGATCTCAAACTCTGTCTGTTTTTACCTAAAACTTATTCTTCTAATTTGATTTTTGAAAATAATCCAGTTGCCATTTTTGTGTTTACTAGCTGTTTTATTTAGAATTTGTACCAGGACGGATAAAAACCGCATAGCCATCTTTTCCTTTACAATCCTTTGAGAAAAGAATTTTTACTAATAGCCACCTCTTTGAGGAATTATAAATATACCGCAATGACAGTCGTCGATAACGACAATAACCAGTTCATCACCCAAGTCTCTATCAGTATAAGGAATATTCTTGTTGTCTTTGGTCTTTTTCCAAAAAGACTGTAAAAGTAGCCTTCTTTTTGGGTGTTTTTCTTTGCCAAACGGCATCTTTTATATTCTTGATTATCCTTTGGCTTAATTAAAATGCTTTCATAGTCTTCGTTCCATTTTTCATTTTATCAGATCAAGTCACCATAATACCTATGAAGAATCTCTACCATTTTCATTGTTTTATTGTCTTTCTAATTTTTACTAAAAATTAAATTATGTAAAATATTTACTAGAATAAAAACTCCTTTAATCAAATCAACTACCTGTTCATTTTGCGGCAAGGAAGAATGATGGGCATCCTTGCCTACGACGACTACTCTCTGTGTGAAGCAATCTTTCCTTTGTAAATCAAACTCCCAGCCTCTACACTGCTTTTATGGACAATTCCGTCACCATCTCGGAAAAAGATTCCCAAAATTGACAAATGCTCCAGCTTCTTAGGCAGTTTTTCCTGATTGGCTACAAAGTCATCTAGCATCGGGACTCGATGATTGAGATTTTTCTTGTTTAGATTATAAGGGACTACCAATAGTCAGGAGCTTTTCCATCTCTAGTCCAGAATGGTTTGACAGGTATTGCTGCAGAAATACCGTAAAAACTAGGCCACCGTTAGAATGCCCCAACGCCTTAAAACTGTTAAAAAAGTACTTCTCTCGTAAAACAGTTAGGGCAGAGTTAAACATTGCCGCCTGCTGCTTGATATTTTCATATCCATCACGATTATTTTGAAATCCAACTACAAAGATGGGATTTCTGTCCTTGCGCTTCAAATGACCTCGGTAAGTCATGTGTCCATCATTCCAGACTTTGATACGGACAAGGCTATGATGTGGATGCTGATTGCGGTTGAGCTTTTTAACCATTCGATTATAGCGATTTTCCGTTGCAGAGCTACCAGGAATCATGATAATGGGGAGTATTTCGACCTTGCTGGCAGGTAGATGAAAATAGGGTGGGCAAGGGCAGCTTATTCAATAATTTTTGAAAAGGTTTTAGCAAGTCGATGAATCAATTGAGTCAAAAAGGCTTCATTCTAGTCTCCGTATCTGAATCGATGTTTCCAAAAACAAACTACATAAAACTTAGTTATGCGACTTGTTTTTGGTAGTACTTCCACTTCTTCTTGTTTTTCTTCATTTGCTTGGCCATCTTGTTTCATGCGCGTCGCATCAGAAACTCTCAGCTTTCCCTTTGAGACCGCCCCCGAACATTTTGCTCCTATCCGGCATGCCAGCTCCTCCTAAACCTGACATATCTGGCATACCGCCTTGGCCCATCATGCCTTCTAGAGCTGACATGTCGGGCATTCCCTCCGCCACCAGGCATGTTCTTAGGGCATATTGTTTGGATTGAGGCCCATTTGGCTTCATCATCTTGCTCCATATCGCCTGACAGAACGCTTGCATCATCTGCTTAAGCGAGTTAAGAGTCTTTGATAAATTTAATGACATCGACGAAACGCTGTTGCTAGACCATTAGCAATCCGACGGCGACGGCTAGGACTCAGCAAGTCAGGATTTTCCCGCTCAGCCGGTGTCATAGGGGATACGATAGCGCGCTTGCGGGCAATTTCTTTCTCGTCCACTTTGATATTCTTGAGGGCAGAGATTGTGGCCGTACACTGGGAATCAGCAGCAGTCTTCCATAGGTCCCATGCCTTGTACCTGATCCAACTGATCAATAAAATCATTGAAAATCAAAGGTGTTTTCCCGCATCTTTCTCAGCCATTTCAAGCGATCTCATCGTATTCTTGAGAGCTTTTTCAATCAGAGTCAGCATGTCCCCATACCGAGGATACGACTAGACATGCGGTCTGGGTGGAAGGTTTCGATATCAGTGATTTTTCACCAGTGACCAGTAAATTTAATAGAAAGCTTTACCAGTAATCGGCGGACAGATGAAAGGCTGCACCACCACGGGTATCACCATCAATCTTAGTCAGGATAACCCCGGTCACTTCCAGTTGGCCCGTTAGATTCACGAGCGACATTAGCGCTTCCTGACCAATCATGGCATCGACAGCGAGAGGATTTCATTCGGATTAGCCAGCGCTTTGACATCCGACAGCTCCTGCATGAGCTTTTCGTCAATCTGAAGGCGCCCAGCCATATCAATCAGGACATAATCGTTGTGGTTTAGCCTAAAGCTTGCTCCAAACCTTGACGGACAATCTCAGCAGCTGGAACTTCCCGTACCAAGGCAAAAACTGGTACATCAATTTGCTGTCCCAAAGTGTTTCTAGCTGATCAATAGCCGCCGGACGGTAAATATCCGCCGCAATCATGAGCGGACGAGCATTTTCTTCTTTCTTGAGTTTGTGTAGAGCTTACCAGCAGAGGTGGTCTTACCAGCCTTGCAGACCAACCATCATGATAATAGTCGGAATCTTTGGTGACTTGATAATCTCAGCAGTATCAGAGCCTAGGATAGTTGTCAGTTCTTCGTCAACAATCTTGATAATCTGTTGCGCTGGATTGAGGGTATCGATAACCTCATGACCGACAGCCCGCTCACCGGACTTTCTTGATAAAGTCTTTGACGACTGGCAGGGCAACGTCTGCTTCTAAAAGACCAGACGAGATCTCTTTTGTTGCTTCCTGGACATCACTCTCTGAGATTTTTCCTTTTCTGCGCAGATTTTTAAAGACGTTCTGCAAACGTTCCGTTAAACTTTCAAATGCCATTTTATTTCTCCTAGTTTCTATTTCAATCAATTCAGTGGAAATTTTCCAAAACGCGTTAAACAAGCAAATTCCTCGGAAGAGACTTCTTTCATAATCTCATTTGGGTAGCCCCAGCAGCTGAAGCCTTCTTGCATTGCCTTAGAAAGATCGTCAGGGGAGATGATTTGTATCCTAGCAGGAAAAGGTTCTTCCGACTCCAACAACCAGCAAGACATTCCCTTGTAGATTACCTGTTTAGCCATGATCACTCTCGGTTGTCAATACCAGACAGAATCCCGATCTGCTCCTGCAGATAGCTGTCGTCAGGGTATTTCTCCGTAATCTGGTCAAATATCTGACTTCTAACGATGTAGTCCGAGTACATGTGCAGCTTTTTCTCATAGTCTTCCAGAATCTTCTCCGTCCTCTTGATATCATCATAAACAGCCTGACGGCTAACACCAAACTCCTCAGCAATCTCAGCCAGACTGTAATCATCCGCATAGTAGAGCTCGATATAGTTCATCTGCTTGTCAGTCAAAAGCGCCGCATAAAACTCAAAGAGAGCATTCATTCGGTTTGTTTTTCAATTTCCACAAGAAACATTATACCGAAAAGCATGATAAACTCTGGTCTGACAAGGAAATAAACACTCGAAATATGAAGTTTGCAAAACTTCAATCAGACTTTTTCTACTGAGTGAAGACAGTTAAAAACTCTTAGTGATAACCAAGAGTTTTGCAGCTATAATTAGTTTTCCAAATAAAATTCAAAACGATCGCTAACATACTGACTTTTTACATATTCAAAAGCTGTTCCGTCATCAAAGTAGAAATCTGAGTCAGTCCTAAGATGGCATGGCATGCAGGAATATCAAGGTAATTTGGCGATTTTTCCTTAGCCAGTCGAGCATAAATAGTCTGCTGGGACTTGCCAATCTTATAGCCATGTTCCTGCAAGGTCTGGAAGAAATGACTAGTCACCTCTTCTTTTAAAATTCTTAATGAACTTCTCTGGAATTGAAGCCACCTCGTAAACCACTGGCAAATCGTCAGCGTATCGAGACCCACTCCATTCGGATGACATTTTCTGTCTTATGGATGCCTAGCTCCCTCCACTGCCTCACTCAGCAGAGTGCGTCGATAAAAATGAGCTGACTGGATGGCGTTTTGCCTTGCGCCTTCATGATTTCCGTGAAGCTGGTGGTGCCACGCATTTTCTCCTGAACACGTGTGCTGGCTACAAAGGTTCCACTACCGACCCGACGCTCCAGCACCCCTCCTCAACCAAGAGTGTGATGGCCTGACGCAGGGTCATACGGCTGACTTTAAAGGTTTCAGCTAGATCACGCTCGCTGGGCAGGCGCTCCCCAATCTCCCAAACGGCATCGTCAATGTCTTTCTTAATCTGATCATGAATTTTTGATATATGCAGGGCAACATGTTGGCTCTTCACTCATTTGGTACCTTCCTTTATTTTAGTACCAAATACTTCAAATATCAAACTAAATATTGATAGCGGAGTCTTTTTCTCACGAATTTACTTATTTTGTCAATAAAGACCAATATTTTAAGAGTTTGTTTTATTTGATTTTTAATCAGAGATAGTACTAGCTTCCATGCGTCTGTAAACAGTAACAACAAACTAAAGACTCATATTCGTTTTTCAGCACTCTTGCTCCTTATTGCCTTGGAAAAATTCCTTTTTTGTGATAAAATGAGGGGAAAAGATTACTTCTTTTAAGAAAGGGAACAGATGACTACTAGAACTGAATTGCAAGATGTCGAAAAGATCATCGTGCTTGATTACGGCAGCCAGTACAACCAGCTGATTTCACGCCGCATTCGTGAAATCAGTGTTTTCTGAGCTCAGAGCCATAGAATTACTGCAGACGAGGTCCGTGCTATCCAGCCTGTCAGGGATTATCCTTTCAGCGGTCCGAATTCTGTATGTGAGGACAGCTCTTTTTGATATTGATCCGGAAATTTTTCGAGTTAGAATCGATTTTGGGAATCTGCTATGGTATGCAGCTTTTGACTCACAAGCTGGGGGGCAAGGTTGTCCCTGCTGGTCATGCTGGAAATCGTGAATATGGTCAGTCGACTCTGTCACATACCTCTAACTCCAGTCTTTTCAACGGAACACCTGAAAGCCAGCTAGTTCTTATGAGGCCACGGAGATGCAGTAACAGAGATTCCTGCTGACTTTGTTCGTACTGGTACTTCTGCTGACTGTCCTTTTTGCAGCTATTGAAAATCCAGCTAAGAAAATCTCGGCATTCAGTTCCACCTGAGGTTCGTCATTCAGAATTTGGCTATGATATCCTGCGCAACTTTGCTCTTAATATTTGTGGAGTCAAAGGCGACTGGTCTATGGATAACTTCATTGACATGGAAATTCAAAAAATCTGCCAAACCGTTGGTGACAAGAAGGTGCTGTTGGGACTTTCTGGCGGTGTAGACTCTTCTGTTGTCAGTGTTCTCTTGCAGAAAGCAATCGGCGATCAACTAATCTGTATCTTTGTGGATCATGGTCTTTTGCATAAAGGCGAAGCAGATCAGGTCATGGATATGCTGGGTGGCAAATTGTAGTTTGAATATCATTAAGGCAGATGCTGCTAAACGTTTCCTTGATAAACTAGCTGGTGTCTCAGATCCAGAGCAAAAACGTAAAAATCATCGGAGCAGGTTTGTCTATGTCTTTGACGACGAAGCCAGCAAACTGAAAGATGTAAAATTCTTGGCTCAGGGAACGCTCTATACAGACGTTATCGAATCCGGTACCGACACTGCTCAGACTATCAAGTCCCACCATAACGTTGGTGGTCTGCCAGAAGACATGACGAGTTTGAGGCTGATTGAGCCGTTGAATACACTTTACAAGGATGGAAGTGCGTGCTTTGGGTGCCGAGCTTGGTATGCCTGATGAGAAATTGTCTGGCGCCAACCGTTCCCAGGCCCAGGACTTGCTATTCAGCGTTATGGGAGAAATCACTGAGGAAAAATTAGAAACTGTCCGCGAGATCTGAGTGCTATTCTCCGCGAAGAAATCGCCAAAGCTGGGCTTGACCGCGACATCTGGCAATACTTTACTGTTAATACTGGCGTCCGATCTGTTGGGGTCATGGGAGACGGCCGAACTTACGACTACACAATTGCGATTCGCGCTATCACTTCTATTGATGGCATGACAGCTGACTTTGCCAAGATTCCTTGGGATGTTCTGCAAAAATATCTGTTCGTATCGTCAACGAAGTGGACCATGATCAACCGCATCGTCTACGATATCACCAGCAAACCACCTGCAACTGTAGGTGGGGTAACAATAAATCATATTTTAAAAATCTCCGTCAAAGCCTTCTGGTGGAGGATTTAACTATAGGACAAACAAGGCTGGACATTTTTGGTCTAGCCTTGTCTATATAATCTTGAAATTAACCGCCAAACAATCCTTTAAAAGTTGACAATGGCATTCCAGATATTAGAAAAAGAAATTACCAGCCTTCTTGAAGGAGGCCGTTTGCATCAAAGTTGAGGTTAATATTGTTAAAGGTATCCCTGCCTTTGAAACAATGCTGTCTTTCAAGTCACTAAGGGTCTTCGTAAAGTCAGAATCCGTAATGACTCCACTGTTTGAAAGATTGACAGCAAAATTCACGATGAGGTTGATTTGGTCACTGGTCACTGACTGAGTCAGACCGTAGTTTTTCAAGGTTTCTTCAACAATCTTACGGACATCATCTGCTGTCAGATTGCTGTTGTTCTTCTAGCATTGGCGATAGCCGCTGATATCAGCCAAGGCTACGTTGAGCTTGTCTGCGTCATCAGCCTTCCTTACCTGTATTTTCCAGCATTGATGCCAGAAAGGGCATGAGTTCTTCCTGTGCTAGATTTTTATTTTCCTGAGAATGGTCGCACCGTTATCCTCTAGAGAGTAGTAAATCCCTGCCAAGGCACTCTCACCTGTTACCGGAATCGGTGCTGCAACGGTAATCTGCGCGTGCTGAACACCTAGAGTAACAGCCGCATTGCGATACATATCTTCTGTAACCTTAGTGATGTTTTTGCGGGTGACAATTTTTGACCTCTAATAGCTTGTTGCCGCCTAACTTCTGGATTTTACAGAAGAATAAAGCTGCAGACTAGGGTCGTTGAACATCCATGATTTTAGAGTAGACTTCCGGTGTCATGGTCTTGAAAGTGGCTTACTGTCACTAGATGAAGTGTAGCTAGACATCTGCAAGGTCTGCTGTTTTGGCTTTCATCAAGGATAACCCAGCACATACTCTGGCTGCAGTAAGTCTCATCAATGACTTTCTGAACATTTGAATAGCAGCTGCAGTCGATACAGTAAACAGGTATAGCAAGAGCTCCCTGCGTGTCATTAAAGTTTTTGAATTTCATATTTTTCCTCTTTTCCCTCGCTTCTAGTTTCTCAAAATTCTATAGCTGTTTTATACAGTAAACTTTCTATCGACTGCCTCTAATTTCTGTTTCTTGAGCTTGTGATTTTTCATCCTATTTGATATAGAGTGCTTCAGTTAAGTTGCTGCAATGAGTGGAGTTATTATTATCTCATCCATTGAGGGCTTGAGATAATAGATACATTTTACAACATTTCTCAAAGAAGTTCAAAGAAAAAACAGTCACTGGATTTGCTTGCCAGTAACTGCTCTTTTCTACTTTTTCCAAAGGAAGTCAATCAGTAATTCGTCTACTTCTAGGATTCTCATGCAATTGGCTGTGCTGAGCCAACTGGCCTGTAATTTTCTTTTCCTAGTAAGATTTAGCATTCTCAACTAGGAGATATTTGAGGCTGCGGGAAGAGGTATTGAGTACGGAGCCATCGGATTCATTTTTGAAATCGCCGTAGATATTAAGAACATCAACCTGCTCTTGTGGATATACTTCTCGTAATCCCAGTGGTTTTTGATAAGTCTGGCTCATAGTACTAGGCTGGCCAGTTTGGTCGTCTAGGATACTCAAATCTTCAGGCAAGTCTCTTCCTTCTAGACCATTAACATGGTTGGCAATATTGACCTGCTTTTGCAGCTCGGGCAGCTTTTCATCCTGGCCGTTCTCCAGCATATAAAGAGGATGGACATATTTCCCATCAGAATGACCTACCAGATTCATCTTATCAAAGCCATAAGTTTCTTGCAGCTTGCGAATCACAGCTGCTGCATAGTTTGCCATCTTGAGCATAATCAGCATTGCGGTTATCTTCATAGTTTACCTTAATAATGGGATTGAGTAGCACCTTTCGGTATCTCTCCTAGATAACACTTGCTCATTTTTACTGACATTTGCCGTGATAATTGTCTGAGTGACTCCAGCTTTTTGGCTGCCTCTGTCATATGGTTTTCAGCATTAGAGCTGGATCCAAAACCGTGGAAAAACAAGGTCGGCGTTGTTGACTGCACATATTGTTTTGTATTGAGACTAGTAGCTTCTTTTATGGTTGTAAAAAGCTATTAGACCAGCAATTGTCACCAAAACCAGAATGAGGAGCTTAAAACCAAGTTTCTTGTTCATTTTCATTCCTTTTTATGATAGATGTACAAAGTATATCATGCTATCTATCATGAGTTACAAATATCTGGATTATTACTTCACCATCAAAAAGAAAGAAGCATTGCTTACACTTTTCAAAACCATTTTAAGAGGCGCATGATGTGCATGTTCATCTTGACCTGACGGGAATAATAATAATTACCGCCGTTGATAGAGTTCTGGTCCGTGGAAAATTGAAATCAGGTTATAGTAGCCGTAGGTCTTACCAGTTACATTTCCTAAAGCTTGGTGCTACCATCTTTGGAATATTTCTTAGCCAGCTCAACGTATTTTCCCACCGTTTTTAGCGACATAGTCGATATAGCTAGACCAAAAATTATAGAGCAGCCTGCTGTCCAAACATCCACCTTTTTCTGGCTGGCCAGCTCTAGGGTTATCAGACAGGGTCTGGACGCCCTGGCGAATACTTTCTTTGTTGTCCGTGATGGCATTGGTCTGACCAGTTGCGCTTTCACTGGACTGCATAACATCAGTATCTTTCCTTGGTTTCTGTATAAATCATGGCCAGTACCAATTCTTCATTGGCCGCTGTGTCCTGCTCATCAGCACTTCTCTGACCAAAAGTCTGATGCTTCATGACCTGCTTGACATCATGATGAACCTGATAAATCTTAGTAGCCAGCAAAAGGCACGAAAAGGACTAAAATCAGTCTTCTTAGAAATTTTAAACATTATTTATTTTTGGATATCCTCGATGTTCTTAATCAAAATAGAATAGGTCCGTTATCGTTCTGGATGAAATTCTACCGACTCTGCGTCTGATAGTATATGTGGCGAGACGATGAGTTCAATTCCATTTGAAGGAGGGTTTTCTGATTTTCGAACTTCTTCTTCCGCGGCTGCTGTCAATTTCATCAAACTTGACTGGCTCAGAATAGCTTCCTTGACTTGGTCAATAAAAGGTAAAGGCGGGCAGTCAGATTACTGTCAAAAAGATCATCATTAACTTCTCAGGCGACAGTTCGTCATTTTCTTCAGATTTTTGAAAATACTGGATTTTGACCTTGGACTGGAACTGGAAATCGTCTTTATTAAAAACTTTCGGCAACTTTTTGAGCAGTCTTCTCAGTGCTGATTGATTTCTTAGCTGAGTTGTCGGATTGACCTGCAGAGATTGTCGACATATAATTGAGAAAGGCACCGTTATACTTGAGTGCGCTTTTGCAATCAGATGGTACTTGCGAGGACTTTGAGATTGAGTGACAAAGCCTCATCTGCACCTGTACCAAAAGCCAGGTAGATTGTTCTGCGTCAGCTGATAGGGATTGTCCACCTCGCCACCTAAGTGGGTCAGAGTTTCCCGCAGAGCAATCCGCAGAAAAGCAAAGTGCTCCACACCTCTTTGTCAAACTGGACAAAAAATCAGATCGTTGGTTTTCTGGTTTTCACTGACAGAAAACTCCTCCTCAGAAAGCTAGCAACTGTCACTGATGTTTCCAGTAGGTCGTCTGAAGATTGGGCTAAAAAGACATTTTCAGGATCGAAAACACCTGTCTTAGCATCATCAGAGTAGACTCGCTCGATTTTTCTTTTGCGTAGGTATTCTTCAATCTTGGGGGTAATGTTGAGAAACTTATCCGCCAGTAGCGGTTCGAGTATCAGCTGGGACTGAATTGATGAATAATTGCTTTTTGCGTAAATATCCATCTTAGTTCAAGCCCTCATAAGGCGGAAAGCGTCCGTTAGTTCGCGAACTTCCGCCCTGCACTGATTCAGCACTGCTTCGTTTTCAGCGTTTTCCAGAGCCTTGATAATAAGCTCGGCTACCTTGATACTTTCTGTTACACCAAAGCCTCGAGCTGCAATGGCTGCTGTACCGATACGAATCCCGCTAGTCTTAAATGGTGACAAAGTCTCGTGAGGGATGGAGTTTTTGTAAGCGTGATATTAACCTCATCCAAGAGATTTTGCGCTACTTTCCATTTTCTACAACCTTAGTGACATCAAAGCAAGAAGATGGTTTTCAGTACCGTCAAAATCACACGGACTTATCATGCTGACGGAAGACTGGGCCATAGCTTGAGCGCATTGTCCAAAATCTGCTGAGCATAAACCTTGAAAGCTGGATCCAGTACTTCTTTAAAGGCAACTGCTTTGGCTGCAATAACGTGTTCCAACGGTCCGCCCTGAATACCCGGGAAGATAGCTGAGTTAATCTTCTTAGCCAGGTCTTCGTCATTGGTCAAAATCAAACCGCCGCGAGGTCCGTACAAGGTCTTGTGGGTCGATTGGTTGTGATATCCGCATAAGGCACAGAGGCTGGGATGGAGACCTGCCGCGACCAAACCAGCGATCTGAGCCATATCTACCACTAAGACAGCCCCTACTGCATCAGCGATTTCACGGAATTTTGAAAAGTCGATGATGTGAGAATAGTGCAAACCCCAGCCACAATCAACTTAGAGCTGTACTTCCTTGGCTGCTGGAGGATAGCATCAAGATCCAGTAGTTCTGTTTCCGGGATCAACGCTATAGGATACGAAAATTGTAGGTCTGACCAGAGGAAAGCTAACTGATGCACCATGAGTCAAGTGGCCACCCGCAGACAGATCCATCCCCATAACTGTATGCATGCGCTCAATCAAAAGCCATATAAGCAGCGCAATTTGCTTGGCTGCCTGGGTGAGGCTGAACATTAGCAAACTTAGCACCAAAGATTTCCTTGGCTCGTTCAATTGCCAAACTCTCAATCACATCCACTACATCTGTCCCACCATAGTAACAGCGGCACCTGGGCAGCCCTCAGCATGTTATTGGTCAAAATAGAACCTTGAGCAGCCATGACAGCTTTAGAAACGACATTTTCCGAAGCGATCAGCTCAATATTATACTGTGACGTTCTTCTTCTTTGCAACTGCTTCCAAATCTCTGGGTCAAATGCTTTGTAGTTTTCTTGGTCAAAAATCATAAGGTGTCTCCTTCTTTTGCGAAGAAATAGGACCTAGGTCCTAAAAAGTTAAAATTTTATATCATGTACTTAGGCGAGAATATCCTCGCTGAGTGATCGCCTCCTAGCGTAGAATAATAGCTTTTTCTCAGACAAGTCCAGAATAGTTGAATCTTGACCTGTCAAAGCAGCATCATCTTCTACACCCTGAGACTCTCCTCTTGAAAAAGTCCATCATAATCTGCTGGAAAAGAAGTTCCACTGGCTTTTCAGAAAGATTGGCGGATGGACAATCAAGGACCGACTGCTGAATCAAGTCCAGGGTAACTGGATGAGTAGGAATCCGAAAAGCCTACAGTTTCCATACCTGAGTTTATCCAGCAGGCACCTGGTCATTGGCTTGGAGGATAATAGTCAAAGGCCCAGGCAAAAGGCATAGAGTTGATCCAGATAACTGGGTCGGGTTCTTAGAAAAAGCATAAATCTCTTTCAAGCTGCCACATTGAGATTGGAAAGAGCCTTGTCAGGGTCTTCGTTTTTGAATTCAGTAGACTCATTCAGCCGCCTCTTGATTCAAAGCCTGAGCAAAGAGGCCATAAACAGTTTCTGTCAGCGGGACAACTGCTCCGCCTGCTGCCAGAGTCTTTTCTATCTTATCCATTGTCAACCGCCACCATTCTATCGCTTGCCGATCGATCTGTCAGGACTCGGATTCGTTTTGTGGAAAAGATTTTTCAATAACTCCCTGACACCGTCTCCTTGCTTGCAACCAATTTCCAGATAGATTTTTCCTTGTCAGATGGTCTCCTGCCTGCTCGGCTATTTTCCGATAGACCTTGCAGCCATCTTCCTCCGCAAAGAGAGACCATGTGAGGCTCTGAGGTCAAAACGTTAAGTCCGACTTCGTCTTTATCTGCTTCTGAAATATAGGGCGGGTTGGAGACGATAATGTCAAAAGTTCCACTGATTGCTTCAAAGCAATCGGATTGGATAAAAAGTAGGGGCTGAGTCCGCATGACTGAGGCATTTTTCTGTTGCCAAGGAAAGAGCATCGCCAGAGAGATCAAAGCAGTAATTTTGCCAGTCTGGACGGCTGCTTTGCGATGTCAAACCAATGGCTCCGCTGCCCGTTCGATATCCAAGATGAGACAGAAAGGCTTTCGCGTTTTCTGACAAAAATCAGCTCCACTAGCTCCTCTGCTCTCAGGCCTTGGAATCAACACCCGCTCGTCCACAACTGAAGTCAGGCCGTGAAAGTCACTGCGCCAATGATACTGGGCTGGCTTAGTGAGCAGCAGCTGCTCTTGAATTGCTCTTTAGCTGTTCACGGTCTTCCTGGCTGACTTCTGTCCGAAGTTTGAGAACAAAGTCGGTAAGGAGAGCTTATTGAGAGCTCGATAAAGCGAAAGACAGGCTTTCTGCTTCTTCTCCGCTGCTACTAACTCCTGCCCTAGCTCCGCATGAAAATATTGAGCCAATGTCATTAGTTTATTCAGCTCTTCTAGTTTTGCGTTTGGTCATCAGAGAACCAGGCATCATCGACTTCATCCAAATTTGCCAGCTAAAAATCGTGTCCAGTTTTGCAAGGTCAGTCCGATACGGTGGTCTGTCACCGGTTTTGCAGGAAATTATAGGTGCGAATCCGCTCCGAGCGATCGCCTGTACGCAGTGTGGACTTGCGCTGCATCCTGCTCATCTTGAGCGATTTGAGCAAAGTGGTCTCGCTACGAGGCTCGGATGATTTTTCATAGCCTATCCCGGTTCTTCTGCTGGGTACGCTCTTCCTGCATTTCAACATTGATATTGGTAGGCAGATGGGACGATACGAACCGCAGTCGCAACCTTATTGACGTTCTGTCCGCCAGCACCTGAAGCATGGTAGAGTATCCACCCGCAGATCTTTAGGATCAATGTCGTATTCTACTTCTTCGATTTCTGGCATAACCAAGACAGTTGCTGTCGAGGTAGAACGCGACCGTAACTCTGTGCACAGGAACCCGCTGTACGCTGGTGAGCGCGGGATTCATGCCATAAGCTTTCGAGTAGACCGACTGACCTGAGACCATAGCGACCACTCCTTGATCCACCTCACACCATTATAGAGGCCTCCATGACTTCGCAGCGCCAGCCTTCAGCTGCAGCGTATTTTTGATACATCTGCAAAGAGGTCTCCTGCGAAACAACTGTGCTTCGTCTCCTCCGCCCACTGCGGTTTCAAGGATAATATTCTTATCATCATTTTTGGATCTCTTTGGTAAAAGGAGGATTTTAGTTTTCTTCGTATTCCTTTTTCAGCCTATGGCATCTTTAAGCTCTTGCTTAGCCATTTCTTCTAAGTCAGCATCACCAGAGGCGTCTTTTATCATTCTTCAGCGTCTGTGATGTTTTGCAGGACTTTTTATACTCACGGTAAGCTGTCACTGTATCGTCATAAAGGTGCTAGCTTCTTCACATAAAGCTCCATAAAAACCTTGGTATCGCGACTACATCAGGGGTCGCTTAGGAGTTCACCAAGTTCTTCATAGCGATCTTCAACTGCTTGTCACTATTCATAGATGTTCATAGATTTTTCATCATCTCCTTTGTTTTCTATCGTCGGATCACTTAATGTCAGGGGTTAAAATAATGCTTACGGCATACTGAGATATAGGTCTCGTGGCCGCCAATTTTGATCTGCTCACCATCATAAACTGGCTTTCCGTTATCAGTCCGTAAAACCATGGTAGCCTTACGAGAGCAATATTGGCAAATAGTTTTAATTTCCTCAATCTTGTCAGCCAAGCAAGAGAGTGCTTGAGACCTTCAAAAAGTTCATTGCGAAAGTCGTTTTTAAGACCAAAAAGCCATAACCGGAACATCCAGCTCATCCACCACTCTAGCCAAATCATAGACATGATGGCGTTTTCAAGAACTGAGCCTCATCAATCGAAAAACGCAATAAGGCTTCTCAGGCAGCTGCTGGATATAGCCAAAAATATCCGATCTGATCTTCAATAGCTATAACATTCCACTTCATACCGATGCGACTAGAAACAACCCCACCGTCATCGAGTATCAACAGCTGAGGTCATAGATGACTACGCTTTGCCTTACTCTTCGTAATCGGTATGGGCCACTTTCAAAATTTCAGCTGGTCTTGCCCGAATTCATCGTGCCATATTTGTAGTATAACTGAGCCATCAATTTTAAATCTTTTGCTAATTCACTATCTCCATTTTTACTCCCATTATTTTACCATAATTCACTACTCTTTAAAAACCTCAATTGTGATAAAATAATAATAGCGAAATAAAAGGCAGAAAAATATGCCATTTGTTAGAATTGATTTGTTTGAAGGACACTCTAGAGCAGAAAAAGCTCTCGTCCAAGGAAGTAACTGCAAGCCGTTGTCAGAAATGTGGCGCACTCAGTCTGCTGTCCATGTCATCATTAACGACATGCCAGAAGAACCTACTTCCCACAAGGTCGAAATGCGGGAAAAATAAAAAGACAATGCAGGTTATGGAGATTTAACCTGCTGGCCTTTTTCTTTTATCGTTCAGGAATGAAATTCACCATTCATTCTTTTATCAGAAAACCAAAGTCAAGGAGACTCAATTTGTCCGCTAGACTGGCCAGAAACTCCATGCAGGGCTGACCATCTACGACTTGATGGTCCAAAGAAGTCAAGCTGAGCGGGCAGGAATTTTTGCTCGTAGACCTGTCCATGTGGCTGTCAAGAGCCAGCACGACGTTTGCAAGGCACCAACTCCAAATGGCTACTTCTGGTGTATTTGGATAGGGTGAAATACTCAATTCCTGCTCCACGAGATTAGTAATACTGAGGTTGAACCTGAGTAAGAGCTGGATCCAAAGTTCCTTTACGAGGCTTGATTGGCTTCCGTTTTGATAGCTAAGCCCAAGTCAGCCAGCGTTTAGCTATCCACGTGACGAGATGACCGAACCACTAAGCCATCACTAGGGTGCGTCCGATACCAATATGAATATCTTCTACTTCCTGATATTGACCATTGAAATACCAAGCATTGAGCTGAGGGTGATCTTTCAACGCCTTGGCAACAGCCTTTGTAAGCAGAGTTGTGATGCTGATTTCGCCATTTTCTAGCGGAGCTTGACTTATCCTTCATATCCTGTCTAAAGGCTATCAGCCGACTGATATCCACCTGCCACGATGCAAAGGTCACCTGGGCAGATGCCTGGAGACTATTCATCATCCGCTCTGCAATAGTCTGCGCATGCCTATCAGTCCTGCACCATAGTCAACTTGACCCAGCATGCTGAAGGACTGCTGAGCTACTTTCAGGTGTTTGGTTTGCGAAGTGCCTCTGGTTTATAGTTTTCCACATCCGTCCAGGTAATACGGCCATTGCCTCCCGTTCCTGAAATCAAGGAAATATCATATCCTTTTTCCTTAGCAATCTTACGGGCAAGAGGAGTGATGAAAATACGTCCATGTTCACTGTTTCCGACAGAGTTGGAACTTACTGCAGATTTTTCTAGTGGTCCAACCCTGCGATCAGCTGCCCTGCTCACTTCTCGACTTATTCGCAGAGAGCTTCTGTCTTCCATACTCTGGAATGGATTCTCCTGCTTCACCAATCCGTACAATTACTTTCTTGCACGGGGATAGTATCGCCCGCCCCGACTGATAATTTTAAAATCACTCCTGCGCTTGGTGCTTCTACATCGCTGGTCAATTTTTCAGAAGCTGATTTCCAAGACAGGCTGACCAGCAGCTACGGAGTCTCCTTCCTTGACCAGCCAGTTATTTATCAAACCTTCGGTCATTGTTAAGCCTAGCTTAGGCATTACAATTTCTGTAGCCATACTTGCCTCCCTTCTATCTCTTTCAGATCGTCAAAATCAATTCTGCAGCAACAGTCAGAACCTTATCGCATTAGGGATATAGAGCTGCTCCAGATACAGCAAACGCTTTTGCACTGGACATTTGGCGCGCAGACGCATTTTACTGGACCATCAAGATAATCAAAGCATTTATCAGTCACTACGGCTGCAATATCCGTCGCTGTGTTATTGTGAGGGTTGGATTCATCAACGATAATCAGTCGTCCAGTTTTCTTTGACTGATTCAAAGACAGTCTCCTCGCCAGGAGCTACTGTTCTCAGGTCAATTACTTCGACCGAATACCATCTTTTTCCCAAGCGATCCGCTACCTCTATAAGCAACATAAAAAGCATTTTTACCGATAGTAACGATAGTGAGGTCTGATTGCCTTCACGGCGGACAGCAGCCTTTGCCATTGGAACTGTATAATATTCTTCTGGCACTCTCCCTTGATACCATAGAGAGTCTTATCTTCTGAATAAATCACGATATTGTCGTCTTCAATGGAAGCCAACGAGTAGCCCTTTTAGCATCATACGGGTTGTTGGAACAACTACCTTAATACGCAGGAATGGAACCAAAAGAGACCGTAATATAAGAACCCGAGTGCTGAGCTGCAGCCGAAGCTCCTGCCCCATGCATGGTCCGCATTGTCATCGGAACCTTAGCCTTACACGCCAAACATATGGCGCATTTTGAGGCCTTGCCCCAGAATGGCGTCAGCAGAAACCGATAAAGTCATTGAACATCAGCTCGGTACTGGTCGAAAGCTGATCGAGCCATTCCAACAGAAGCTGACACGTATCCGTGCTCAGAAATCAGAGTATCAATCACCCGCTCTCAGCCGTATTTTGGCATGAGTCCCTTGGTTACACCATTACACCGCCCCAAAGCATCTTCGTTTTCTTCTTCCAAATGCTTGACTGTTACACCGCCAGCAATATCTTCTCCCAGAGGATTACGGTGTCATCTTTCCATTTACTGCAGTCCAGCGCCTCATTGATTGCTCATAAATAACAGTTGTCTAGCCATTTGATCAACCTCCTTCTATCAATCAGCAAATACATCTTCTAGCAGAGACTCGCAACGAGGAATCGGACTGTCTTGAGCAAACGTTTATAGCTTCTTCACATCCTTTCGAGACTCTCTCTAATATGGCATCAAGTTCCTCTTCAGTCAGAGCCATGCTCAATAGCGTAGTCACGGAAGACATCTAGAGCATCCCATCAGCCCAATGCTTTTTCTTCACCTTCAAAGCCTTATGCTTCTGCTCATCCCCTTCAGTGACCATGCAGTCGCGATGTGTTGGCAGCTTCAATTAAGGTAGGTCCTACACCTCTACGAGCCCCGCTCTCACAGCTTCCTTGGCTGCTTGGTAGACAGCAAATAAATCCTTACCATTAACCCGAGACGCCGGGCATGGCTATAACGCCGCTCTCTCGGCAATGGTGCCAGACGCTGAAGAAAATTACCATTGCAGTGTCGATTCTGCAAAGAGGTTGTTTTCATTGACAAAAGATAACTGGCAGTTTCAAATTGATGCCATATTGAGACATTCGTGGAAATTTCCTTCATTGGCCGCAACCGTCACCGAAGAAAGCAGACAGCCACACCATCGGTTTTCAGTACTTGTTTCGCATAGCAGCACCGGTAGCTAGACCAAAGCCTCCATAACCCATACCATTGGCACCGAGAATTCCCTTGTCCAAATCGGCGATGTGCATAGATCCACGCTTTTCCTTTTTCCAAGTCCAGTCTCCTTGCCAAAAATTTCATGCCATCATCCCTTTAAATCTCGCCCTTAGACCTACAGTGACCGTGTCCCCGGTGAGTACTGGTAATATAGTCCTTGTCTGTCAGATTGGCACAGACGCCAGTAGCAATCGCTTCCTCTCCAGCATAAAGGTGAACAAAACCAGGAATCTGTCCTGCAGCAAAGAAACGCGGAGTATTTTTCCTCAAATTACGGATATCCCATGGTTTTATACATGGTCTTGGCTTTTTCTTTGGAAACCTCTCTTTCAACTTCAGTAGCATCATAGACTTTTAAATCTACTAGCTCTGATACAGCACTTTTGGTTTCTTGTTTTGTGCTCAATTGTTGTGGTAAATCTTTTATAATTTGACATATTTTACCTCCTCATTAATCGTCCTGAATGAGTCTTTTCAGCGACCTCTTGTAATAGTTCTGATGTGGTAGGATGAGCAAAAACTGTTTCAAGAACTTGATCAGCGTTGCTTCAGCCTGCCTCAGCAAAATCAAATTCTGCAGAGAGATCTGTCGTTCGGACCAACGATGACTGCACCTAGTAGAAGATGGTATTTCTTTTTCTGATTAGCTTGACGCAGCCCTCCTGTCTCACCTATAGCTAATTTGCCGCCCATTGCAAGAGAAGGCAGCTGTTGAACCTTGAACATCATATCCAGCCTACTCAGCCTCATCCTTGCTGAGACCAAAGAAGCTACTTCAGGACTGGTGTAGAGCAGACAGGGGACACCGAGCGGATCAACTGCTTCTTCAGCTCTCCGGCAGATAGCTCTCACAGCTTTTTATTCCTTCTGCGCGCTAGCAGTGGGCAAGCATATAAGATTCTAAGAGATCACCAATAGCATAAACACTGCTCTTTGGATGTTTCGTCAGTATTGATCTACCTATGACAAAATTACGATCTGTCAAGAGCTAAACCCCATATCCTGTGCTAGCTCTAGATTTGGTTTGCGGCCAGTAGCGACCAAAAGATGGTCAAAAGCAACTGTCCGTTCTCAAGACAGACAGATTAGCAGTTACTTCCTTTGATCTGCGCTCCTGATCAAATCATCACCCCATAGTTTCTTTTCAGATCACATGCCGCGCTTCAGCTTCTTCGGTCAAAAGAATTTCTAAACAACCTCGATAACAGTAACAGCAACGCTGGAGGTATCAGCAAAAGCTAGCTCAATTGCGATAACGCTACCTCCGATAATGACTAACTACTCAGGGAGCTCCTCAGGTCAAAAACGTATCCGTCGTTAGATAGTCAACCTGTCCCAATCCCTTGATAGGAGGCACAAAAGGACAACTGCCAGTAGCCAAAATCCATCTTTGCCACTGGTTTCTTTTTACCATTGACGGAGAAAGTTCGGTCTTTAGACAAACTTGGCCTGACCTTCTATATACTCAATGCCTAAAGACTTAAAGCTAGCATGAATTCCAGATTGTAAACTGGCAATAACCTGGTTCTTTCAGGTCTACCAATTTCTCAAAATCAATCCTCCAAAGCACTCTCAATCCCACTAACGTCTAGCTTCCTCCATTGTCAGTAACCAATGACCATGCTGGAGATAGGCCTATAGACGGTATACATCCTACATTCAGGCAGGTTCCGCCGATGACGACTTCTTTCTACTACGGCCTATCTTACCGACGAGCTGCTTCTTCAGCAGCTACATAGCCACCCGGTCCAGCACCGATAATCAAAACATCATAAACAGACGAGAACAGGCCTCCTTTCATAAAAATGCAAAGGTGCTCCAACAATCAAAATGATTGCTGTCGGCTATAGATACAGTATCTCATTATTTATTCATATATCTAAGACTCATCTCGAAATCTTAAAATACAGTCTGCTCTAAAAAGATAAACCTCCTTTCTTCATTTTTCTTTGTCTATATATAGTAAGCGCTTACTTTCCGAAAGAAACTTATACCAAATAATTAAAAATCAGTTTGCCATCTTTCAAACTGAGCATGAACTGTCATTTTCAGTTGTTTCCTATTTTCGACCAAATAACGAGGCCAAAGGTGTTTCTAGATAGCGCATAATAGCTTCTTTGAATAGGAGCGAGCTGCAAACTCTGGCTGGTAGCCTTTTCTGGGCTAAAAAGCATAGAACTTTTTCAACTCAGATGAAGCTGAATCTTCTGTTGTTTTCAGTCTCTCCTGAAGTTGCCGGAACCAAAATCTTTTGATGAATTGACAATATCTTCTGCCCTTAGAGGGTTAGAAATAACCGTCTCGTCAATCCGATTTAAAAACTCTGGTCTAAAGCTATGTTGCAGCAAGGATAGAACTTCATCCTGCGTTTCAGAGTCAGTCCTATTCACTTTGAGACTTTCCAAAATCTGCTGGGAACCAATATTGCTTGTCATAATCAAAATAGTATTTTTATAAAGTCAGTAGTACGGCCTTTAGAGATCTGTCAAGCGTCCTTCGTCCAAGACTTGCAGCAGTGTGTTGAATACGTCCGGATGGAAGCTCAATCTCATCCAGCAAGACAATCGAATAGAGCCTCCTACGAACAGCTTCTGTCGGCTGTCCTCCTCTTCAAATCCGACGTAACCTGGTCGGCGGACCAGCTAAAACGAGCTACAGCATGTTTTCCATGTACTCAGACTATATCCAGCTGGACCATTTCAGCTCATTTACCGACAGCCGCTCAGCGAGGGATTTTTGCCAGACGAGTTTTCCCGACTCCAGTCGGCCCAGAAAGAAGAAAGGACCCAATAGGACGCTTTGGTTTTGAATTCCTGCTCTCGAGCGCAAAATCGCCTGCCGAAACCTTTCGAACAGCTTTGCTTGCCCTACAATTCTCTGGCGCAGGAGCTTGTCTAGATTGTAGCAGGTGTTCGCGCTCATTGTCCATGATTCTTTCACAATCAATATACTGATGTAGCGTTTTCGTGTTTTAATCTAATTTTAACAAAAGATTGTGAGAGCACTAATTTATCCTAAAGGACAAAACCAACACTCTTTAATTTGTATATTTTTAGCCAAAGCGATTAAGCCGCCACTGAAAGAGATGCCACTCGTCACCAAGCTGGCAATGGACCAATCCAGTATCCATATAGGGCCTAAACTAGTATAGTAATCTAAGAAGAGACCCCCAGAAGGCAGCTGAAACTCCCAATAAGCAATCAAACCCTAAGTAAAAATAGCACTAGTATCCTTGTAGCCCGAAGAATGCCCTGCAAAGGCAAAAGTATCTGCTAATTGGAAAAAGAGGCTGTAGGTCAGAAAAACAGATGTCATACGGATAAACTCGGTGATCCGAACCATAGAGAGCTAGCCACTCGGTCGCGGAAGATATAGAAAGAGAAAGGCAAATCCAGCAATGCCCAAGGCCGTCAGCCGCCCAAGTTTACAGAATTTCTTAACATCGTCAGGACGATTGGCTCCAATTTCATAAGAAACAATGATGGACATTGAGGTTGAAATACTCATGAGAAGGCATACATTAAGTTTGAAAAATTCATGGCCGCTTGATGGCTGCAAATGATTGTGACGAAAACCTAGTCATGCCAAGCCAACAACCGAGAAGATCACAGCTTCTGCAAAAAGTTCCACCGATGAGGCGGTCCAAGTCGAGATGCCTTCTGATGAAGCCCTTTTTATCTGGCGGTCGAGATCTTCCACAGCTCATGAGGTTCGGACTTTTGGATGTTTGACTGCTACTCATGAGGATATGAAGCAAAACCCAATAAGATAAAGAAGTCCCAAGTCCAGCTCCAGCTCCGCCCATTTCTGGAAAACCAAATGCTCCGTAGATTAGGGCATAATTAAAAGTGCCATTCAAAGGTAAAAGTAAGGCATGAGATACATGGAAAGCTTGGTCAACTCCCAGAGCATCAAACAGAGAACGAGATGGTGCTAAAGAGCAAAAGAGGGATAATGCCAGGCGCTAGATACCAAAGATAGTTCTTTGCCACTTCTTTCTACCAGAGGCTCTAGGCCAAGGTGAGACAAAACTAGAGGAGCGCCCACAAATACCAGAGGCAAATAAAATTAGCGATAGCCCTAAGAAAGATAAATAAACTGATGTAAAAATCAGAAGCAATCTTTTTCTTTTTCCCCCTGCCCTAAATGGTGCCCGATTGCTGGGTGCCAAGGCAGAACACAATCCCTATCAACAGGTCGAAAAATGGAATCCAAAGACTGGTTGCCCATAGAAACACCAGCCAGTGCAAGGTGTCATACTGACCAGTCATGGTCGTATCAACAAATGAAGCAGATTGGCCAGTTGGTAGATCAAAATTGGCATAGAAATAAAGAGCCGTATCCGCTGATTTTAAATTATGAGTTTGGTGCATAGAAATCCCTCAAAAACTTTTTCTACCCAAAGTAAAAATCAATGATCTTAGATTTTAGAATATCAACTATCTTTTACATACTATAAGCCAGACAGATAGTCAAAGGAAAAGAAGTATATATCTGCCTCAGTGAGAGACAATCTGTCCCTTTATCAAATCACTGCGATTCGCGCCAAAGAAAGGACACGATAACCCTAGCAGTTTCCAAAGTTGACGGCCACCCTGAGACGATTTTTCAATGACAATGCCAACTGCCTCAACCTGGGCTCCTGCTTGCTCAATAATGGTGATCAATCCTTGGCTGCTGACCATTCGCCAAGAAATCGTCAATAATCAGCACTTTATCATCAGAGTTGAGAAATTTCCCAACAATCGAAACGGTCGAAGTCATTGCTTGGTAGAAAAGAATAAACTTTCAGCCGTCAAAATCCACTTCTGTCATTGTGATGTTTTTGGCCTTCTTAGCGAAAAATCATTGGTAGACCCAGATGCCTCTGCATGCTAAACAGCCGGAGCAATACAAAAGCCTCAATGGTCACTACCTGTGGTACATTCCTGCATCCTACTGCCTCCGCAAAAGACCTGGCCAATCTCTTTCATCAATGAAAAATCAGCCTGATGAGTCAGGAAAGAGTCAACTTTCAGGATATTTTTCACCTAACACTTGTCCATCTCTGAGAATCGTTCTTCTAATTTTTCATTCGTCTTCCTTTCCAAATCCATCATGATTCTAGCAGAAAAAGCACAGATGTCCGTGCTTTGCTTTACTCTTTTCGTTTTTATTCTCGGTCTTTCTTCTTCTCAGCATGATTGACTGCTGAATTCTGAAAACATTTTACCGATAGACTGTCCCAGTTCGGGCAGGCGTTTTGTGGTCACAAGCAGGGCGCCCAGAATAATAATGATTACCCAGGTACTCGATATCTTTAAAAGTCCCGTAATTTTCTCCTCGTTGATTTTCTTTGATAAATGATGCGACTGAGCAAGTCTGACTTCACTGGAGCAAAAGTCAAAGGCACTGTCATAGACAAGTCGCTGATAGAAGTCGGCGGGTGTCAGGACAACTGCTAAAACCAGCAAAATGAAGTAAGCGTATCGTCTATATTTTACCAGAAATTTCGGATTGAGCAAACCATGATAGAAGTCAGAAAGGACACAAGAACTGGCAGCTCAAAAGGCAAAGCAATCGGAATAGTGGTATGAAAGACGAAACTAAGATAATTCTGTGCTGTTGTTAACCGTGCTCAAAGAGAACCCTCCCCAGCGACAGTAAGACCTGCAAAAATAGCCGGAGTTACAAAGTAAAAAGCCGAAAAGCCAGCAGAACAAAACAGAGAAAGGTAGCCGGATATGGCGAAAAACAGCCCGAGCTTCGTTGGCCCGAAAAGCTGGTCGGACAAACTCCCAGACCCGATCAAAACCAAAAATGGCAAGGTCAGGGAGCGAGCCAGACTAGCCAGACTAGATATAAATCAAAGGATATCATCCAGCCCCAGTACCAGCAGCTTCTGCTCCAAAAATTACTAGTCAGCCATCGATAAATATCAGCCGAGCAAGCTGGCCAGAAAAACTATGAAAGAAGCAAGCCAATACCGCTAGAAAACGTCGTCTGAACTCTGTCAAATGCTCCAATAATAGTCTGCTCTTTTTATCCATGCTGCTGCTCGCTTTTTCTGATTTTTAAAGCTAACATAAACGACTAGCAGGATAGAGGGCTGACTGCTACCACTTCTAGGCTTGGATAAATCCCATCCAGTCCACTGTCACAAAGCCATTGATTAGGTGGAGTCAGTAGGATATTGGTCAGCTGAAGGGCATGGATGCTGAGCCCTAGCATTTTAAAAGCCAGAGCATAGATGAGCCAGGTCAGCCAGAAGAAAAATGCTGTGATGCAGCTTACAAGAAGACCAGACGCCTTGCTCAGTGATAAAGGCCAGCAAGACCAAGACCAGAACAGCCAAAGCCGATTCCCAAAGAAAAAATCAGTCATAGTGATGCGCGGCAGAATTCCTGCATAAAAGAGGATAGTCTCAGCCCCTTCACGGAAAACTGCCAGAAAGCTAGAGCAAACATGGAAAGAAAACTGCCTGTGGCTGTTACAGCCTTCATTTAGCTTTTTCCATGAAGTCATTCCATTTCTCAATAGATGCCTTGCTGTGTAGCCAGATACCAACTAATATCATCATGGCGACAGCGAAAATTCCCACTGCACCCTCAGATAATCTCACGATTGGATCCAGAAAGCGCTGGGAAAAAGCTCAATAAAGCTGCAATCCACAGCTGGCTGCACTCCACTCGCTGCGCCGGCATAAACCCATTTGGGCCACTGTCATCTTAGAGAGCTTCAGAGTCGTTATCAAAGCGCATGACGATCAAGAGCGCTTCTGACACCCTCACGCAATAAAATCAGCGCAGCATCGAAAGAAAATGATAGGAAGCTGTCGTGTCAATCGGGACAGCTCACTAATCAAGGATTCTAGCTGCTTTTGATACTTCTCTTCGCCACCCTTGACCATAATAACGGGTGTCTGACTCTCAACCTTGAGTATAAAGCGAAGGTTATTGACGCTAACATCTCCTTCAATCGTTGGCCAAATGGTGATGAACTCTTTCATCTTGGCAGCAGCCTTTTATCATCTCCGCTTTGAAAGAGACTCAAGGCTTCCTCCTAGGGAAGCCAATTCCATCTTTCAGCGTCAGATTGCCAGCAGCTCTTGGACTCTCACCTTTGACAAAATTATCAATGGCGGCTTTCAAAATCATCAAAAGAAGACTGAATCATGTCAAAGTCAGTAGGCTCCGTCTCAATGGCACTGCGCAGAAATGAAATGGCTGTTTCTACCTTGCCCGTAATGGGCTGTGCTGTTGTCTCAGACCACGCTTTCATTGGTGAGTCGAGGTGCTATTCATCTTTTGTGTGCTTCTCTTGTCGCTTTAAATCCTTAGCGCTAATGGCCTTTTGTAGGTTTTCAAATTTGGGCTCTAGCTTACTGAGAAGTTTCTTTCTCAGCCTCTAAGTCGACCGGATTCTCTTTCTCAAATTTTCAAGAGGGCCGAAAGAGATCTGTGTCAGCTTCTCCTCAGTTACCTGACCCGATAAGTCTAGTGCCTTGCTTACCTCTTGTCCCGCTGCAGAGTCGTGATTAGCTACCCTTTCAAAAGTCAGTCTTGATTTCTCTCGACTAGCTGCTTGGCTTTTTCCCTGGTCTTTCTGTTTGACCGCAGTGCTGGCATCAGTGATTTTGACAAATAAACTGCTGTAACTCTCGTCCGCTAAAACCAGCTTAGCCAAAAAGATCAGCCAAGAGCCCCAAGACAAGTAAGCTTTTATTCAAATAATTTTGACCAAAGGTATTCTCCTTTTTCACTCCACCAGAGCAAGCAAAGCAAACCACTACCGATATGCGTGACGTATCTCATTCATCTTATCTTGAGCGCCTAGATTAGTTAGAACTTTGACAAAGCTGTCTGGATCTTTCTGGAAGGAAAGAAGAGAGTGAGCCGTGTCGAACTGAGCCAGTAGTTTCATCAATCCATCCGAGTACGAATAAGACCGGCGATATACGCGACTTATCAACCTCCTTGGCCAGACGGACGTGTAATCCTCTGGCAGCAGGTCCAAGTCAACCTCGTCAAACTCGTCTTTCTTGCCAAGGCGCTCCGCTGATCTTTATAGCGGCCAAAGTGTTTTCCTGCTCACTGCAGATTGGTCCAGTCCCAGGTCTCAAGGAACATCTGGATCCGGCGGACAACGCTATGAAAACGCCCTGCACTCCAGTCCTTGCTATCTCACCAAATGTGACCTTGTCGAAGTCTTTTTCATGGTCACATTGGCTGTGCCGTCTCAAATCCAAAGAGATTACGAGGCGTTGATATCCGGTCTCCGAGTAGCAGCAAAAGCTGACTGACTCCACTTCGCAGTGATGCATTTCTCCTTACGGACCAGATTGCGAACTGCATGAAAGGCCACCTGCTCATCATCCGCGCGAGGCCTGAATGACAATATCGCCACCCGTATATTTTCTTTGGCTAGCTCCTTTGGAAAGGCGGCAAATCACGAGCTTTCGGTCGTTTGTCTGACAAAGCCCATCAGAAAAGAGGCTGAGAACCCCAAGGTCAAAAGTCAATCGATAAGGGTTGAGACCAACAGTTTCTCAGTATCCGTTGGCGGCAAAGAGCATTGGAATTATCTTTTTGACCAATTCTCCATTTACCAACTTCTCGCTATAGGCTGTCCAGTCCTTAAAGAGCTGGATAATGGCTTCCCTATCTGTCAGTATGCAAATCCAACACAACAAAGTAGATATTCTTCTGCGGTGGAGTTGCTGATTCCCGCCTGATGCTCGTAAAAAGCTGATTTCTTCCTCACCGTCCGAATTTCTTATCTTCCTGGCCTGATTAGCGAGCAGATGCACAGACACCCAGTGCCAAGACCAGCGCCTCAATCCAGCTTTTTAAAGGAAAATTCAGATGATCCATCTTTTATTAAACCATTTTTCGTCGTTTGTATCATATGAGTTACTCCCCGTTTGAATGAGCTCGCATTTGTGAAGAGGCTCACCCAGTTTGGTCTAGCTTCCGCCAACTCTTTGGTGGCTTCCTTTTGTCAATTCGTATAGAGTTAGTAGTTTTCGAGTCAGTCATGTGCTTGTCTAAGAGACCGTTGACTGTTTTTAAACTCAAGTTCAAGGTCTTGACGAGTTTCTCGTCCTATATCTCTTAATCAATGGCTTAAAGAGCTCAAAAATCTTTTCTGCTCCTTCTAATATTCACTTTGAAATCATAGAGATCTGTGTGGGGAGAACACTCTTCCTCCCTGTAATCTTGCTGGTTGCTACTTCATTGAGCAAGTCAACAGCGCCTGTCAACATCATATCCGGAGTCACTTCAACTGTTGCGATTTTAGCTTTTAGCTCCTTGATATCGTTGACCAGCTGATCAGCATAGCTTTCAGTGCCCTTGGTCGTATTTTTGCTCCCACTACGTTTTTCGATGCGGTGAAACCAGACCAGCCTTCTTCAGTGCTGATTTTCGTCCACATAGTCGATCAGCGGAAGTCGATTTTAACATCTGATTCACCAAAGCTCTCAGCAATCGGCTCCGAGCGCTCGTAGGCCATCCGGATAAGTGGATATTGCTTTTTAGCCTCATCAAGCTTGCCTTCTTTAAGAGTATCACGAAACTTCTCCGTATCTGTCAGGAGCTGATCGATTTGTCCTTGGACAAAAGATTTTGTAATCCGCTATCGCCTTGTCCAATTCTTTCTGATTGACAGCAGTTTGGCTGCTGGATGCTTGACTACTTGAGTCAGTCTTATTTGAAGGGATTGTTGGCTGCACAGCCAGTCAGTAAAAGTGCCGTTGAAAATAGGACAATGCCAATGCATGGTGACTCTTGTTTTTCTCTCTGATGGAGGATTATTTCCATAAATTATACCAGTTTTTCTCATATTTCAAGAAATTGTCTGACAATTTAATCAAAAACTATATTTAGACCGCTAAAGCAGTGCTTCTTTAACTTTCCCGATTTCTGTCTTTTTCAGCACCAAGTAAATCGTATCCCCCAAATAGAGGCGCGTGCTGCCATTGACCGTTTCGAGTTTTTCCCTTGTGGACATTCATGGTAATCAAGACCCCATCAGGCAAGTTTGGCTTGCATGGACCGCCGAGCCAGCAATCTTTTCAGAAACAGAGTTTTCAATTAGTTGTGTCTCCCTGGTCCTCGATACTCGTCTAGCAACATCCAGCATGGCTTCATGACGAGCGTCCTTTTATGAAATCCATGATAATGTAAGCAGTCAGGTGACCAGTCCCAACGGCATGAGATTACGGATGTCATCCGACCATCTCTGTGACCAGAATCACTGGCTGTCAGTGGAGCCTTGAAATAGCGTGAAATACCCACTCATGCCCAGAATAATGAAAATCAGAAATTGCTCCTGAGAAATCAGAAACCTAGCTGCAGGCAGATACTTCATTGCTCCTCCCAGGAAGTGAACCCAGCTAGAATGGGCAGAAAAATACTCGCAGACAGCTGCCATAACTCCAACATACTCAGACAAAACGCAGAATACAAGAGCAAAGGGTTTCCCACAGTATAATGACTGGCAGGTCGAGGATAAAATCAACTGATTGCCCCAGCAAGTGAGGCAGAAATACCAATCGGAAGAATCAGTGCAAAAGGCCAGAATGGGATAGTGAGGCTTCAGAAACCTAAACATTCGCTGCAAAACTGATAAACCAGCTGAATATTCAAAATGACTTTTCTCGTAAATATAGCTGTACAGCTTACAGCAGCAAGCCTATGACTAGAATCCAATACTGCTCCAGTCTCACGGCGGATATTATCCAGCATGTCCAGCACTGGCGTCAGTCCCAAACATGGAGGTGAGACCAAAGTTAGCAACTAGACTGGCCGCCAGCGTAGAGACCCAGAAAAAGCGTGAAAATGACGGTAAACTTCTTCTACTACGAATAGACACCTGCGTTGGTGCATTAAAAGCTGCAAGCCGCTGCACTTTGCACATAGCAATGAGCGCCTCTCCTCAGCAGCACTCAAATTTAGAGACGCCTTTGCCGCTCACTAGCACCCAGCTGAACACTTCTGTCCTTCCCGCCCCAACATCAGACCGCTGGAAATGGCTAAAATCCCCTAATACAAACTTCTTCCAGAGAACACTCCACCAAAGCGACATCAGCCCTCTCTCAGCTCTGCTTCAACCTGAGGAATCCGGCCCCTTGATGTTTTTACTCCGACTTTACCAAGCGAGCGTTGAGCAAGACGATGAAAAGCATAAAGAACACCAAGGCCAGCAACAAAGCATAGACTGCTGAGCTCTATAGTAGACATCCATGAACTAAATGAAAGATTTTTCAATCGAAAGCGGACGCTCACCACCAGTCCAGCAAAAATCCCCTAGAAACACCTCATAAAACCTGGGAAATAATCAGAATGAGTTGCGAAATTAAATTCTCTCTTGAAATGTCATCGATGAGCTACTTTTGCCATTCCCAATCTCCTAAATAGTTACTTTTACCACTATTCTTTACAAAAGCAGGCCTGATAAACAGATGAAATATAAATTTCTTCTTTCAGTTTTCATAGCTCTATACAAAAAGTCTAGAAGTGTCCCAGACTTAATTCTTTCATTTATCCTTTCAAAGCTGCTTGAGTAATGTGGTTATGGTTTTGTTGAAGTGTGGCAGGAAGAAGAGATCCAGCAAGGCCAGTTTATCAATTGTAACCTTTTCTGAATGGCCAATGAGAACAACATGTGAATACCCATAGACATATCTACTCAGAAACCATCTGAGCTCCAAGGACTACACGTGTATCCTTATCATAGACAATCTTAATTGTAACATCATGATGCTCAACTTTTCTCAGAAAAGTTGGTTTTTGAGTGTCACTTTTAAACTCAACCACAGCCGGACTGTAAAGCGGCTTTAGCTTTTTCTTCTGTCAGACCAGTCAAACCATCTTCAAACCAAAGATTTTCGTGCCATTAGAACCTTGAACACCGTTAGACTCAAATTCGCGACCAAGCAGTATGAGCTGCTACGATACTCAGAGCGCAGGGCGTTTAGAAGCCAAAGCGATGTAATTTGTATCATTGATAGAGTTATCGTAGACAGTCGCACGATCACCGATTTGCATAAACATCTTTGATGCTAGTTTCTTGCTTCTTGTCTACCAAGAAAGCACTTGCGGAATCTTTCCAACTTTTGCCAGCAGCAAGACCAGTGTTTGGACGGAAAGCCACGCCAGAACAACCTATATCTACATCACTTAGCTAGCTTTATCCGTTACAATGCGTTCTACCTGCTTTCGCCTTCAATAGCGAACAGTTTGACAAAGCTAATTGAACACCATTATCTTCAAGATTTTGACGCATCATTTCAGACAAAGTCAGTGGTCATATTAACCAGCAACAAGTATCACAACGTCAATCAGATCACTTCTTTTACCAAGGCGTTTGAAGGCTTCTGCACTCAACCCCTAATGTAACCAGCTCCTACTGCCACACGTTCGATATCTTGTATGCTCTTGCAATTTCTCGATAACGTCTGCAGCATTTTTGATACAATTTAACAAACTACTAAATTTTCCAAGGTTGACTTAAATTCCACGACTGTTAGGATCCATCTCAGCACCTTTAATCAGGCAGGGATGCTGAGAACCCTGTTGCCAAAATCAATTTGTCATATGACTCTACATGCTCTTTTACCGCGTCTACAATAGCTGTAACTGCATCATAATCAATTGACCTCAACTGGTGAATTCACTTATAAACTTTTTGCCTTTGCTTCAAAAGTTTTCTTTATCTCATAAAAAGTCCATCTGGCTGCTGATTTGCTGCTCCAATCCAAGGGCCATTCCGCATAGCAAGAATGAAATGTTTGAGTTTTGGTCGAAAATAACTTCTTCGTTTTCTGCACCATAATTGTCCAACATACACGCACGCTGTACCTGCGTGGTTTGCACTAACTAACCACAACGATTTTACTCTATAAGAATAGTCCTACCTTAATTTTATAATTTACTGAGACCAGTATATCATCTCCTGTGAGCGTTTACAAGAAATTTGCTCGAGATTTTCATTCTATACTGCCTAAAAAGCTATACTACCGCTGTCTCATCGCTCAAAATACAGCTTTGTGCGAGTTAATTTGTCTAGAAAATATAACAATTTAAGATTGTAGAAACCGGTATCTTTTTGATATAATAAGGTTAGAAGGTTAATTTTAGAAAGGTTGTGATAATGTGAACTGCTTCTCGCTCCTCATTTTGATGGGGAGTTCGATTTTGCATATCTCTGTCATGAGCAGCGGAAAATACTCTTAGATGAGGCGGTTGAACTGTCATCTCTATATCGCTTTCAGTGATGATGGAGAAACTCGGGAACTTATGACTATCAACCATCTGGCGTGAAAGCGTCAGTTCATCCAGAGCTTTTTGAGCTGATTGAGCTGGGAAAATATCACAGCTAGCAAAAAGCCACATAAATATCACGATTGGTCCTCTCGTCCAGACCTGGCGGATAGGATTAGACGCCCGTCTCCCAAGTAGGGAGGAAATTCAGCGAAAACTCTAAGTCCCACCGAGCAAACTTGCTTGAGTTGAATCCAGAAAGATTGTAGTGTCTTTTTGACTAGAAAGGCATGAAGTTGGATTTCAGGTGCCTTTGGCTACAAGGCTATATCACTGATAAGATTAAAGACTATTGCTGAGTCAGGGAGTGACCTCTCATATAATCTTGGTGGCAATGTCACGAATTGGGCATAATGCAGTCAGCCAGCGTCCGCCGGCGAACTTTATCAAAATCGAAAGCAGCCTCGCGGCAATCACTCAGCTATACTAGCGGTCACCCAATCAGTCAGTGGTCACATCAGAATCCCGAAGAACCCTTACAGTTGAAGGCGGAACTACCATCACATTCTGAATCGCAAAACAGGCTATCCTATCGAAAAAATCAATTGTGGCTAGTCTGACTATTGTTTCAGACAAGTCGGTAGATGGCGAAATCTGGACAACTGCCTATTTGGTGAAAGTCCGACATCAATTCTGTCCCAGTTGAAGAGCAAGCAGTTAGGCATTGATTATCACCCAAGACGATCAACTCTCTGTAGCTCAGAACTTTTAGAGCAGATAATTCCTGCATCTTAATCTCAAAAGTGATGAATTTGCTGCCTCACTATGCGTAACTCTATCGCTCTAGCTTTTATAAACAATCGCCATTTTAAAAACGCCCTCTTTCTTTCTTCTGGTTTTTACTTGCTAAAGAAAATGCACCTACGAGTGATTTGTATCTTCATTTCAGAAAGGAAATTTTATGTTAAAAACTTTGACTGAATTGTTGAACAAATTTCAAACGTTCTACAAACCGGCAACTGCTTCAATATATGTCTAAGCACTTTGCTGACAAGGCTGAAATCGAGCTGGTTGAGATTAAAGATATCCCAATGTTTAATAAACCTGCTGACAGAAACATCCCACTGGGTTAGTATCAGAAATTGCCGAAAAATCGATGCAGCAGACGGCGTGCTTATCGGTACACACTGAGTACGACCACTTCATTCCAGCTGTGCTCATGAACGCTCTACGAAAAGCTTCTTTGTATGGTATACCATTACTGGAACAAGCGTCACCCTGATCACTGCGGCTGCTTATGGCACATACTGTACTCTCATTGCCCAGTTGCAGTCCGTCAAAATTTTGAACGCTCCAGGAAAATCAAGGCAACTGTTCTTGAGTGGTTCGCTTTCACATTCTCTTTCAAGCCTTTTGACCAAAGCGGAACTTGGTAGATCTTGATGACGTTGTCAAAAATTGGATGCCATCTTCGATGACTTCCTATCTTTGTCAAAATCACTGAAAAATACGCAACGCTACAGGTAGCTTGCACAAGATGCTGAAGAATTTAACTGGGAGTGTAAGATAGGAGACCGAAAGAATGAAACTGGCCCAGATTGTGGGATCAGGCTGCGAACAATCGCATAACCTAGAAAGGTGATTGGAGATTCCATCCGCCAGTTCGAAGATTTCAAGGTGAATTTGGAAGTTCCTAAAAATCGATGAAAGTCGATGTTTAACCAGGACGAAAATGGGATGAAAGCTCCAATTGCGGTGTATTTGTGTAACAAAATTACACGTGCAGAGACGGTGTCATTATGTCGCAAACCCCTGAGCACAATCACACTATCAGTGTCCTTTGAAGAGTGTCTTGGAATGGCTCTCTTTCAGGTTGCACTTTCGAAAATGTGCAAACCTCATGATTGTCTGGTGCATCATACGACGACCAAGGAGACATCTCAAGCTCAAGTTCGCCTGCAGAAATCCTAGACGCAACACAGAGTCAAGTCACGCTACCATATTTCCAGGCAGCCAAGAGTTCTTGCTGGGCAAAGCCATGAGGCTTTTCCGGCAATGATGCAATATCACCAACGAAAGGAACTGTGAGCCCTCACTGAAACATGCATAGATAACTTTATCAAATATGTAGGTCAACAAAAGTGACCAAAACCAATTGAACCTGAAGACTTAGACTGCGGAAAACCAATCGCTCCGACAATTACAAGTTGGATCCAGATGATCCGAATGGGTGGAGAAAAGTCCTGCAAAATCACTGGGCGCTGTTTCTGGTGACACCCATGTCAAACTTCGACTCATGGTATCTTGACCGTTAACCAGATTGTTATGTGCTGAAAAGCCGCAGTTAGTTGACATGACGCTGATAACAATCACCCTACTCCTAACACGCCCACCAAGATCCAGATACTATGTTTGCAAACATGTAGCCACCTCAATCAGGTACGCATGTCAACTGCTCGCTCTCTTCCACCAGCTCGGATGAAAATGTACGAGTGGGTTATCGGAACACTTCGCAACAGGAAACCCAAGAATACGTACGTCACAATCGTCCCAGGTTCACCTGCGGGCGTTATCAGTACCCACAACTACAAAGCTATGTACTATCTGCGGATCTGCGCAGGTATCAATGAAATCGTCTTTTAATTTCCAACCATGGCTCGACTGGTACTTAAAGAAACTGGTCAACGTTTGGTTGGAGCAGCGGACATTGCTCCTCCCGGAGGTCCTGTGGAGACGCAGACGCTACTTCTGGTGCTTCCATGATGAGGTGATGGCGATGGGCGGGTCACGGAGGCGGAGGAGCCAGATGCGACATCAGGGTGCTGGCTAACAATTTGATGCACCCACAAGAGATGGATGATAAGTCCATTCTTTGCTTTCACTTTCATTTCTTTGAAAGCTGTCTTCTGCATCAACATTACTGATAGCAAACTGGATTTTTCCGTGTTCCTTTGACTGTCAATGAGGATTTCAGTTGGGATGCGCGGATCTGATAGAGCTTGGAAGAATTTCTCCTGAAGTATGCAAATAGAACTGGTACGACTCTTATGACCTCTTCTTGATACCATTTTCGAAATTCTCAGCGATTTCTCTCCTTGCGAGACCTGGTGCTACAACTGTCAAGATTTCGAAAATCACGGTCCGTTTTGCAGCTAATTCTGACCAATTCTGGCATACTCTTCTTTCAAGGTCCACACCGAAGCCAGAATTTTAGATAAACTGCTTTCTTAGCCTTGTAATGAAAAGTTTGACTGTTTCCATCCATAGATTGCAGAGTAAGGTCAGGCACCTCTTGACCGACAGCTGCTTGGGTGACAGTACTTGTCTGAGCAGCCCTCACTAGATGAGCTGCTGGTTGTAAGGCATAGTCTGCTTCTCTTCCTGTTCCGGTAGCAGGCTGCCAAAAGCACCAGCAGCTGACACAGTTGCTAATAAACGTAACGAATCGATATTTACCTCTGTCAACCAGAAGTCCTGACAGAGCGTTGAGCCGTCCTAGCATCAGCAGAAATTCCCATCAGAATAGTCGATCAGGGCTCCGCCACCTTTCTTCATCAGACCATCATAAGAGCTCTGATGCTAAAACACTGCATAACCCAAGCGAGCACGGCGCAGTTAAGATTGAGGAAAGGCAGAGGCCATTCCCCAAAGTGTAAATCAGAGGTCAAAATTGCTCCCTGAAATGCACGTTCCCACGAGGCCAAGCTAAGGCTAAGACCTGAGCTGAGAATCGGACCAATGCAAGGAGTTCCAGCCAAAGTCCAGTGCTGTAATCCCCAGTAAGAGAAGCAGGACCAAAGGCGATGATGTCTGACCGTTCTTTTTGAAAGACAAAGCTCATGAATCTGTAACTGGCGAATATGCATAAGCTCCATCGATGCAGACCTAGCAAGAATGATGCGTGCCCATCCCATAACGAAAGGTCGGACTGTGTCATTGGTTTCCTCAGAGTCTAGCTCCAAAAGCCTAGCAAAAAGAAGACTAATCGAGATACACCTGCTAGGGACATGATACATGCTCGCACGACAAGCTCCCAATGAATACGTGCACGGAAGTCTGCGGCCTCCTTGTCATCCAACAAATGCCACATAAACCCGGCAACAAAGGGATACAAGGTAGATACAAAATACCCGCTACTGAAACAAAATGGTACGACTCCATTTACTCTCCTCTAGCTTCCTTACCTGGGATATTCATTCATTTGTCATTATAAATGAATCTTATAGATTTTCACAACACATGCGTAATTTTCTGTACAGGCTCTAGCACGGACTGAAAGGAGATGAAAATTCAGCATTGAACTGCAAAAGCAAAACCAGTACATCCGAAACAGTAAAAAGCCATGGAGAAAGTCCTACTCGGCTGACTGTTCGAAAAACTTAATAGAACTAATCATCTGTAACTGGCGGTAAATAAAGGAAGACTCAAATCTACGTAAATTTGTCAGTTTCAGACTCGATTTCCACATGGTAGTCGTCGCCGAACTTCTGCAATCTTAAGCGCTGATCGACATTTTTCAGACCGACACCACTCGAGCGAGGGAGAGTCGTGCGTAGAGTCGCGGAGTTTCAAAGCGCGGCCGTTATCCTAGACAGACACAGTATCAGTTGCACACTTCTTCATCTGCGCGACGTCACTCGAATCATGCAACATCGGTCGGTCAATTTCCTTGGTACTGCATGGTAGATGGTATTTTTCAACCAGAGGCGAAAGTGCTAGCTTGGGCAGTTTATAATCGAAGCTATTAGAGATTCACATCCCTCTCAATCTCATGCCTGGAGCTTGCTCGCCACAGCGTGACTTTCCTGGACAAAGAGATGCGAACGTGGTCAATCTCATCTTTTAAGAGCAATCTGTTCGTGTCGCCAGTGAGCGCCAAAGCGCAAATACTGAGCAAGTGACTTTTGTGCCTCAACAACACGCTTGCTGTCGTACGCTCAGCCATCCAGACAATCGTATCTAAGGTATTATAGCGAAATGAGGGTTGATTTGAGCTGAAAGGAAGGCTCGGAGCCCATGGCGCAGACATTTTGTTCTTCAGTACTGAGCCAGCTTCATCAGCTGTTCCAATCTGGTCCAGCATTTTATTGAACCGTATCAGCCAAGTCAACCAGCTGGAGACACCCTTTGCCGCTGCCGAAATTTGAGTCACCTGCAATCTTTGAGAATAATCACTTGCCTTAGATTCTGGCAGAGGCTTAATCCACAAACGCAGGACAAACCAAATACCAGTTTAGCACACCCGAGTGCTAGAAACGCGTTCCCACGAATAGAATAGCATCTGTAGCACTGAAGCATCTGCACCGTTTGCTCAATGAAGCGACGCCACTGGTGAAGTCCAGTCAGCTCGTCCGCGATATCAATCTGGTAGACAAACGCCTCTGTCTGCGTCGTAACCGTCCTAGACCGAGATATAGCAGGCTGCATAAGCACTCATTTCGACCGAGGAGTGAAGCACTTTTCTTGGGACGATGAGACAAATTCATGCTGGCTGTGACAAAGCCATACCGACTCTTTCTTCCTAGCCAGAAGCCGACCCAGATAGGCTGAGGACTCTTACTAGCCGATATCCAGGCGCAGAACACGCGAGATTCTGCCCTGCTTACATCCACCACTTCCTGGTAGCCATGCGAAACAACTTCCGCTCTCCTTCTCAGATGATAGAGAGCTCCTTGCGAGCAGGCAGGAGTCAAGACAGGCGTAGCTCTGGCGTGGACAGCTTCCCTGATACCATTTTCATTCATCATATCAGAGGATACTCTGTGCTGATTGAGTATCCTCCATGACCACGCTCAGTCCTGGTAAACCCATGCACCGACGCAAATCCGGATCTGTCTCAATGATGCTTTTCATCGAGAAAGCACATGCACTGACCTTTCAGCTGCTTTCTTGATTCTGAGCAAACCTCCGAGATCGTTTCTTTCCTGCTCTAGTGTGGAGGTGGTTTGTTTTGAACGTTTCTTGCAAACAGAAGCAATGAACTGCCCGATGCATCCATGCTATTGCGCGTCGTCCGCTCCGTCAGCTGTCGAGTAGTCCAGACAGAGTCTGATAGCAGAGACAGCAAATCCCAAGAGTACACAGAACCAACAGAAAAATATAGACAATCAACTGATGTTAGCGGATATCGTTTCATTTCTCCTCAAACTGTCGAGGTGTCAGCCCGACCACCTGCTTGAAGCGCTGAGACGAATCCTTATCTTCAAAACCTACCTGCTCTGCTATTTCATAAATCTTCAAATCTGTAGTCAGGAGTAAGAGTGGCTCATCCGCTCTTGGATCAGATAATCTTGAGGGCAAGCCTAGTTCTTTTGTTCTTTTGTTTATAAGACACTAGGTAGGACAGACTAAACCCCAGTGGAAAGTAAACTTTTTCAGGCTTAACTCAGATCCAGCTAGACGCGCCTGTCATCGCGTCTCCAACCTCAACGCTGACCTGATCGACCAGCTTTGAATCTGGCTTTTACAGATTCCTTATCAAGCTTGGTCTGCAGCTGGCAACATCTCGCTCGACGTCACCCTGAAAATGGCTTTTCGAGGTGATAGTCATCTGCACCCAGCTAATCGCCGTCCGAGCATGAGTCAGAATCATCGCAGCCCGTCATCAGAAAACGGATGTGGCGCTTAGGAGCCTGGTCTCTGACCAGCCTGACGGCCAGTGCAGGCCGTCGTTCATCTCAGCACGCTATTGATATCGGTCGCAGGATATCTGGCAGGATGCTCCTGAAATTTCCTGCCAGCTCTTCCATTTTCAAGCCTAGGCAACTAACTGCACAATACCAGACCGTTCGTAGTCTACGAGCACGAATCCCTGTCTAACCAGATACTCAACCTTCATACAATCATAATTGAATACACAAGATTCAACTCCTTATTTATACTAGATTTCATTATAGCAGAACTTTTCAGTCAAATGTGTCAAAACATAATCCAAAAGACATGTACTGCACTTCTCTCCTCCATCTCAGCTTTTGAGCGAACTGGGCAATGGACGGACTATTGATGCGTAAGCGCAAGCCGCTTTGACATCCTTAGGGCGTCTGTGAAAACATGGCGCAGATCGAATTTCCAACTCGGCTGCGAACTCTGTCCGTGTCATGTGAAACCTCCTTGTCTTCTTGTAAGTCGCAACATCTGGACTGATAGGACTGACCTTGAAACCTGGGCCAGCCGCAGCACTGAGTCTCGACTTGTCAACTTTTCGATGAAAGAGGCTCTCCCGTCACCACACATCACACCGATACCAGCGTCGAGACTTATCCAATGGCGGCTAGAGAAAAGCCCGCTCAGTCGTTCTTTGCGTGACCATGTATTCTATCTCCGGCGAGAGCTGACATAATCTCACGTATCGCGCTTTAGGATAGCGACCAGCTTCTCGATAACTGGGTAAGCGGCTTTGGTTGGACATCGGACTGCTTGCAATATCGTAGGATTCTGTAATCCTAATTGATAATCTACTGCTTTGATAAAAGTCAGAGGCTTCTTTTCACGAGCAATAAGGATCATCATTTCTTAGCAACCCTCATCAAAGACCTGATTAATAGTTCTCAAGATCAGCTTCACGTCCTGCATAGTAGACCTGCCTGTCCGATGTTACTGCACCCTGATCATTTCCCTGCTTGTTTTGTAAGTTGGATCAATAAGAAATAGTGAAACGCAGAATTTCTTTTGAAGCGAAAATCTCTGGCATTGTAAAGTGATGTGAACGAGTCTCAGCGTGACCAGTCGGAGAGACCAATTCATACTTGGTCGTGATCTCCCTTACCATTTGCTGGTAGCCTCCGATGCTGCATCGAGTACACACTGGCACGCGAGAAAAGTACTCTTCTACCCTCAGAAACAGCCAGCCAATGGATAAATCTCGCATGTCCTCTTCCTGACATCTTTCCTGCTTTTTGTTTGGCATACTGCTTGTCTTGCTCATAGAGTACTTTCTTGATCTGTTCAGGAGACGATTGCTTGCATCATTCTGCAATCACATAGACCAGTCCAAAGCAGACAAACAAACCAGAAGATACCCAGAAGAATTTTCCATTTTGCACTTCCATGTTTCATTGTCCTCTACTTTGAGATCTTTCTCTTCAGCGCTTTTCTCAATATCTTCCTTGCTCATATAGCCAATATGTGTCTTGGCAAGAGAGCCGTCGCTACCATGAAAAACGAAAGGCAGATGGATAGCGCATCCCGTATTCTCAGCAATTCTCTCCATCAGTATCCATGAGAACTCGAGTCTTTAGATCCAAAGGTTGTACCCATTCCTTGAAATCATCGGGCAGATCTGTCTCCTGTGAGATTTCGGAGACACCACACATCAGGACAACATAATCTTTTCCTGACAGCTGCTCTTTAGCCAAACTCATCAGTATCACCAAGTGGCAGATAGACAGATAGAGCACTCAAGAAGGCCCAAAACTTTATAGATAGACTTTCTTGCCTTGAGGAATCATGTAGACAGCTTGTAGGTCACTGCATCACACACACCCTCTCTTACGTGAGGACAAAGTCTTTTGCCGCATCTTGGTCGATTGCCCAGAATCAGCTTTTGTTTCGCATGTGCTTTTACCACTATGAGGCTTCCGAGTTCATCTTTCTGATTTGAACAGGCCCCCAAATAAGCCGACACAAGGCATGAACTGACAGTCAATAATCGAGCAACTTCTTCATCGTTTTCTTTCCTTTCAGAAATAGGGAGAAGCCACGATAAAGGCAGCGACTTTCTTTCCTATGGAGGAGTTACTTATTTGTCGAATGACTATCCGGATGAATCTCCATGTCATCCTTCGTGCATGAATCACTTGATTTGCATATCCTCTTTCATATCAGACTTATCGTCGACATCATGAAGAGTCCTTCACGTCATCCTCATTTTACCATCAGACATGCTGGAGTACTTTCTATCCTCCTTCTTCTTCATATCGTCTCATGTCGTCTTTCATCATCGCTGCTGCATCATCCGTCTTCTTCATATCAGAATCAGACTTTTGAATGGAGCTGGGCAGCTAGGAACAAAGAATACTAAAGTGCAAGCCGATTGCCAAAGTGTAGTGATTTTTCATGATGTAGTCTCGCTAATTATATAATTTTATCCAAATAATGATGCTACACAAGCGTTTAGATTTCCAAGCAATAGCAAATTCAAGAGAATGATGAGTGCACCGCCGATTTTCTTAAGCGTTCCCATATAAGTCAGGTTTTGCAAGCGCTGTACTAGCAACCAGCGCGAAGCTGCCATTGCTAGAAAAGTGAGCGCTAATCCGGTGTATAAACCAACATAAGCAAAGCCTCCTGAAGAAAGCACCGTTGCCTCCGAAGCCGCAGTGCTGAGACAGAGCTCAGAACAGGTCCCACAGGGCGTCCAGCCAAAGCTAAAGGTGACCCCAAGAGAAAGCGTTAAGAAAGTCACTTCTTTTACTTCTTTCTTTTAAGTTGGATGCTCTTTTGTGCTTTGCGGCCACTGGATAATGATGATCCCCATCTAGTGGATTCCCAGTAGAACGACAATCCCGCCCAAAACGTAGCAGGAAACCAAGGGGCACAGAGCACTGCTACAGAGCGCCATGGCGTAGCCTACAGCAGAATACAGTAGATAGGCCTGACTATAAAAGCAGAGCGTCTTAGCTAGAACCATACCAGGAAATATCTTTTCCCATAAACCGAACCGTTTTTCGGCTGATCCGAATCAGCAAACTCTCACATAGACCGGGCATCAGCGGTACATGCAGGGCAGAGAAAAAGATAGAAACGCCGAAGAAACAGAAATAAAGAACAAAACGACACTATTTCAAACCTCACTATCAATCTGACCAAGATAAAATAAAACCCTAAAAAGAGAAGATTTGAAAAACTTGTTTGATGTTATATTGCTTGAGATTTCTGGATTTATGTGAAAACATCCACATTGTATGTCGTCTATTAGCTTTCTATCTCAAACTCTCCTCTTCTACTTATTTGGCATAAAAATGGGATTCAACTAGAGCTAACACCAACCAGGCAGAAGTCTGGGCAACGGAAGGGCATTTACATTATCACTTTTATGTGAGCTGCTGCCCAAGGAATGCCCGCAAAGGAAGTCCACAGTCACCTGCTGTCAAAATTTGCATACAGGTGCACGGATGGTGGCAAGGTGCAATGACAGAGGCAGGTGGTACAGTAACAATGGTAATTGGATGAAGAAATTTTGCAAGACTGGAACAGATATTAAGATATTAACGAAGGGCCAAGATTGGCAATCATAAATCCAATCAAAAGTAAGACAGTTGCATAACTTTATAAGATACCTTAGGGAAAGTTTTATGGAATTCACAGTCGATACAAGTCCACAGTTGACACAAACAAGTCTGATATTCATAGCTGCAAGGAAAATCTGTGCTGTAGGTCCCAAGATAGCCTGTGTCCGCCTGCGATAGGACATAAAACCCTGGACCTTGGCAATAATCTCTACTGAGACAGGAAATGGTGCCCAGAAAAATGAGCCGATATACATGGCTTCAGAGCAAGGAGCTACATCAAACCAGCCAACGGATAGTTAAAACATTCGCTTTATTCTTGAAACCTAGCTGGTTAAGAGTTGTGCAAGTTACAGGCTTTGACCACAGGAAGCCAAGGCGTCAAGTGTTATAACCCAAGAACCCTTGCCCAAAAGCTGACGTAACATGAAACTACAGTGCCTGCTGAGGTGTCATTGTTCATATTTCTGGCTCTCGAATAGCTAGATAATAATCAAGACGCTTTACAAAGACAGGCGTCAGATACGTCAATCCGATCCAAAATCTGGATGGATTCAAAGAATCAGATAAGCTGCCACAAGTAAAGGGTTGTGGTGAGTAGTCCCATACCTGTCCTGTTGCCGGGCAGCATGAGGGGCGATACTTCGCTTCACTTGAAACCTTCGTCGCAGTCCGCTTACTGGGATAGCAAGAAGGCGATTGGCCAGCCAGATACAAGGCTGCAGATGAACAGCCATGAAATAGACGCAAGCTTTTGAAATCGTGGATGCCGTACCAGGATTGAGCGTTCCGATAATCAAAGTCCAACTGTATTGTCCCAGATGGAATAAAATCCTGCAATAATGGCCAAAATGCTGTGAATGTGTTCCAAGTAGGCAGGAAAATCAGTTTCCAGCACCGAAAATAATATTCAAATAAAGGTAAGCCCACCTCAAAGCGCACCGTCACCGGAAATCTCAACTTTAAATTTTTCATGTACTGTCATTATAAACGGAAATAGCCCGCTCACCAAGACTTTTAACTTTTCACGTGATTGGTTTAAAACAAAATAAATCGAAAAATATTTTAGATTTTATAAATTCAACTTATCCACAGTTTAAGGCTTATTTAAAGCAATATAATAAGTTTAATTTTCAAATCATGCTTCCATAACCCTATCTCTATCTTTTTGATGGTTTTACTTTCTTCTTCAGATACTCTCAACTATTGCGCACAGATGCAGAAAAATACAATATTGTCCTTTACAATCAAAACAAGAAAATAAAAGAGATTTTTCCTGGTAAAAGGTTGAGACATCTTATCTCAACCTTTTAAAAAATAGCTATAAATCATTTAGCACTCTTTACCACATCACTTCACGTCTTCTGGCATGAGCTGATTCAAAGAAGTTCTTCTCTTACGCGCATATGGAAAATATCTCGATAAGCCTCCTCATCAAATGGTCTCCCCGTACAGGATTTCAAAGCTTAATCCTTCATATTCCAGAAGGCATTATTCGTTCAAGCCGTGCCTGCGAAGTCCACTTTGTTCTTCGGCGTTGCTCTGGGTGTCACATTCTTCATCGGCACATTCCACCTCTAGAACCATAGTTTTTGATAAACTCTGTCAGTTTATGATAATTTCTCCCCATAGCCATGAGAAACGCAGAGGTGCGGCATAATCACAAAGAGCTAACGTGGAACACTTGTTTGTCGTTATAAACTGCAAGCAAAACCAACAAATTCTTCCTCATTGTAGAAAGCGAAAAGTAGAACATTTATCGTTTTTAACAACATAACGAAGAAATTCGCTGTTAAGACCCATACCACTCTACAGGGAAAAGCCTCGCGGTTTCAGGCGCAACCTTATCCGTCAAATTCTGCTGTAATAGGCAGCTCGTTAAAGACATTGCCTATCTTTTGCTTATATTCTAGCAATTTATCAAAATTTAGCAAACGTTATCAAGCTGCTTCCACTTTTTGAAAATTGACTCTGAAGTAAAGGTCATAACCAAATCGCTATCCAGCCAATGAAACTCTCATGATTACTGCTCGATAATCTGACCATCTTTGAGCACCAAATCATCCGCCTTCCTGAATGGTCGACAGTCAGTGACAATGACAAAACTAGTCCTGCCCTACGCATAAGGTGTTTTCCTGTAGCTTCTGAATCAAGGCTCCAACATGTATTGTCGACAGATAAGGGTCCTTCATCAAAAATCAGAATCTTGGGATTGGCAAAAAATTCTCACAATCATAAAACAACTGCTGCTTCTTCTTCCTAGAGATATTGCTGGGTTCTTGGTTCATTTCCATATGACCGCCTGGCAAAGATCGAATAAAGTGAATCACATTAGCCGCCTTGGCCACTTCTCAATTTCTTCATCAATGGCCGCAGATTGTAAAGCAGGGTTCGCCAGTAGTCCCCTCATGGCCGGGCATCGCAGCACCACATACCGAACTGTTTACAGTAGTACTTGTGGGTTGGTCTGCAATATCCTCATGCCCATCAGCTGTAATCGCGCCTTTGGTCCACATCGTGAAACATATGTATAGGTTGATCAGCGTAGTCTTACCAAGCACAGTCGGACCAACTATTGTACATTTCTCCGGGTTGAGCTTGATTGAAATTCCAGATAGGCGGTTTGTCTGCCACATGCTGATCCACATCCTTGACTAATATACAACCTGTCAGATCTTTTCGTTAACCTACTGTCCTCTCATTGACTTCATCTAGCTTCATCCTTGCCAAATCCAGGTCTAAAGAGACTTGGCACTCTTGACTGACCTGCTAACTGAGTCAGGTTTGAATGGTACAATTAATCTGCCAGACATGCTGAACAAAAGCACGTACCGACTGTCAGCGCCCAGCGATAACTGACCCAGCGGAGCCAGCAGAAGTGGAATGGATCTGAAATAACATTTCCGACAGGCATCAGCCGACCAGAATGAAACTGTGCCAAACCTACTTTTTAGTTTTGCATGTTTGGCAAGAAAATCCTCACAGGAGCTTTCTTCTCTGACGCCGACTCAGATAATGCGACCAGTCAGATTTTCTGAACAAGCATTCATGGCTCCGGTGCATCCTTCTTTGTTTAAAATGAGTTGGGATTTCTTCTACACGATACAGCGGGCACTGGTAGGTAAATCGGAATCGAAACTACGTATTTAACTGCAGATTAAAGTACCAATACCATGACGATAGCAAAATGGGTAAAGACTGCATTGATAACCTGGAAAAAGATTGCTGCAAGGCATTTGAAACAACTTCGACATCGCTGATAAAACGCTTTAACAAGTCGCAAACTGGTGCTTGTCAAAGTAGAAACAGGGTCGCGATTAATCTTATGACTAAGTTCATCGCACCAGGAAGTCTGAACAGTATGCACCGCATTGGTCATAAAATAATTGGAATAAGTAGAACCGATTTCATAAAAATCCCCTTCCCACAAAATAAGATACATGACCCAGCCGACATAGGACACATTAATCCCAGACTTAGCTACCTTTGCCATATCCATAAATTATTTGTCAACTCTGTAATAATGATCCTAAAACAAAGGTTCGACAACATAACAACGCTATAGGATTTGGGAAAATCGCAAAAAGGCGACCTGGGTTATAAACTTTAGGTAGCCCCACAGGCGAGCAAAAGTAGATGTGTTTTCATCAGTCTCCTTTCTATTTCTCTGTCAAAGCTTGATTTTCAGCTGCAGTCCGCAATCTCACGATAAATATGTATTAAACATCAGCTCTTCAGTATTCCCCGCGTCAACAGTTTCACCACTGATCCAGGAACAATAGTTTGGTGGCGGCCATGATGGTTTCCCACCGCTGGAGCTACAATCAGCACCGTTAACGGCCTGTGCTTCTTTGGAAGACGACGACGACACCATCATCTTATAATCAGAGCCAGAAAAAGGCCAAGATATAAATATCAACACCAAAGCCACCCGCACACAGGCGATGAAATACCATTGCTTCTGCCCTCGGATGATTGCTTTCGCCTCCCTCAATGAATGGAGTCTCAAAACTTCACTCTTCCCATTCGGTAAAATCCAGCAGCTTGGGCCAACATCAGCCGCCACAGCTAAAGCCTCTTAGCTGGCCTCTTCCTTTCCATGGCACCAGGTTCATGCGATGGTTCAGTAAATAACCAGGCCTTCACCGAATAAAGGCGCAATCTTCTGACGCAGGCACCGGGTGTATGCTCCTGGACATCACCGTCCACTACGATCACTACCTAGTATTTACATCGGCAAAAGCGCAAAAGTCACTGCGCAGTGCCGACTTCCTGAAACCAGTTGAGACCGATAAAGCAATAGTCACCCAGCTTGTAGCAGAAAATATTTTGCAGTGGACTCTCCGTCTCTCGCTGGATAAGCAGAGGTTACGTTGTCGAACTCAGATACCTGTGTGTCTCTGTCTCAGTTACTGCATCTTCGTTAGAGGATTGATTGAGATGGTATCCACATAACTGTAAGCACTCTGGCCGATACCCGCAGTCCGCCAGATGCATAAGTAAAGAGATTGGCCAAGAAGAGGAAGGACAGCGTGAAAGCTGTATTCGATAAAGGCAACGGATTTCCGATTTCAAGACTGCTGCGTCACCAAAGGGAGTCTAGGGCCAAATGAATGATGGCCACAATCCATGGCAATAGTAATCTGTACAAAGTGGCTCTGTCAGACCGAAGATTGGCTTAAGAGCTTATTGGGTTTTGCACAGACCTCTTTCATCAACAAAACGCGCTTCTCTTGAAATTCTTCTCTCTTGCAAAAGCTTGAATAACGCAGACTGATCAGATTTTCCCACTTACATGCAGTAATCTTATCCAAGGAGTCTTCTTTTCAGACAAACTTGTTTTAGCACTACATAAATGACCCGGCTGCCAGGCACTAAAACAACTACAATCCATGCTGGGGCAGACTGGTCAAAATCAGCAGGAATACTGGACAGCATCATCATGCGAATGTAAGCGGCTTTACATTTTCAGGGTTTGCTCTGCCGACATGAATACAAAGCATCCGAGAGTCAAGCGTGTGACTAGGGATACACATAGTTGCTCATACTCAAAGTGAGAATACTCTTGCCCCGAGCTTAGCATGAGAGATCATTGCGCATGTCCTGCTGCTGGTCGTCGTTAAGCTTGACCATAAGCCAAAACAATTCGCCCCAACTCCTGGAATAATAGCATGGAAACATCACCCAGGCCCAGAGAAAGAGGCCGATCTGTCTTAACTGAGTTGGTTCCTCATCAATCATCGACCAAAGGTACCGTTGGCAACCCCTGGATTAATAATCCTACGAAAAGATTTACCGCAACAAAGTCAAGACCAGCATAGGATATATCTCTTCAAATGGGACAAATGCCATAAGCATAACTCCTCCTTCACCATCTATTCAAAATAGCTCATAAAAGCACCAGAGTGCTTTTCTAAACCTGAAAAAGAGCGCACTGAATGCACAATACCGTCTTAACAAAGTGGAAGGAGAGTGAGTCATTTCAGGCTTTATGCCTATCAACCCCTCCATAAATGACTGTCAGCCTTCGACTGCCAACAGACCTACCTTTCTTTTAATCCTTGACTTGTGAAAAACAAACCTAGTTTTCACACTGGTTTGTAATTTCTGTCTGGAAAGAGTCTAAATTGAAATGATCAAAGGCTCTATCCTAACATTTCCAGACTTGCAACTTTCGATCATTTGAATACTCAAATAATCCTTTCGGTTTTCCAAAGATTGATGTTCTAAGTCATTGGTTTGATCGAGGTGGCACGAAGACTGCTTTTCAAGCATGGACACTTTACTGTCATGTTCTGGTTTATAGCCATCAAGAATACTGATTGTCATTGCATCTTTGAAACTGCTTCATCCATCAGGTTTGCAACTCTTCTACAGTACCCTAAGTCTTAGTAGCAACTTGTCCCCATAGTTGTCTCCATGTCATCTAGTGCTGACCTTATTTAGCTGTCGAACTTCATTTTTACGTTCTTCCATGCATAGCCTTCTTAAACTCAGTCCAAATTATTAAACTGACCATTGAAGACCGCAGCCAAAAACCAAGTCATCAGTTACAGACCTCTGGTCTTACCATAGATCTTTGATTGTTTTCCAGGTTTTGCTTGGCATCATCTTTACCATACCAGTTTGAGATACCAAGGAACCATACCGTCACTGAAACTTGTGACGCACCAGCTCTCCATCGCCGCCGTCCCATAAGATCTCAGGGTTCTTTTCGCTGCTAAAGCAGAATAAATCAGAGAGGAAGGTTTAATCGTATGGTATACGTTTCTTTCAACGTCACCATTTTAACACTCACGCGCTGAGAATATCATTTCAATGAGACTATCAGATAAGTTTAATTTTGTGCATCTGCCATTATAATATTTTTTATCACATTGGTTTGCGTAAACGCATCTCATTTCCATGGCATCTCGAACATTTCTCAATCTTCCTCAGAGCATTTCACTTTCTGTACACATCAGACCAGACAGTTAACGATTAATCCCTTCGTGCTCCAACATATAAATGACATCAAACATGTTATGAACATAGTTTTCAAATCATCCGCATCTCTGAAACGTTTGAATTGGATCAAGGACTTACCAAGCAAGGATTTTCAGTCACATCATTCTTGTCCATATTTGAAATTGAGTTGACCGTGATTGTCGCATCATCTGGATGGTCCGAATTAGCACGAAACCGCCTTGGCGAAGAAGAATTCTGGACAAGTCCGCTTCTTCTTCCATATCACCCAAATAGATCTCATTATCCAGATCATGGGTCATTTCATGGAAGTGTAAATGTGCTCCGTCGCCCATCCATGCGATAGCCCGTATAGCCAAACACTATCCCCAGTAGCATAAGCTCCGTGCTTGTGTGCCGCAACCTTGTTTCCAACAAGTCAAAAGTACTTCACTTAGCTAGGTTAGAACTGTCAAGTTGTGCCTCCGCAGCTTTGCCGACAGTAGTATCATCACCAAACTTATAGGCATCATAGGGGCAAGATATTTTCGATAAAAAGCTTTTTCGCAGCCCTGCTCGTCCTAATATTCTGTACCAATAATCCTTAATGATCGCGTTGACGTTTTGCGGTTTCTTGGGCATTCTTCCTCAGCAAACTTATTGATTCTGCTCCTGCTCTGTGCTCATTGACCACCATATCACTCATAAGCGCCGACAAGACTGGGATATAGTCGAGATGACAAAGACCGATCTTTCAGGCATTGTCAGCAAAGGAAGACCATATTTCCTGTATTTCAAGTGTCCTTTATTAGCTAGTCTTACTGCCCCAAATAGAATGCCCTGCCTTGACCTGCTCTTGTTTGACCCTCCTCGTAATGTGAATTTTCTTCAACGATATAGCCTTAGTTTTGCTCTTTAGACCATTGATTATTTATTTTGTTTAGTAAAATACTACCTCTATTAATTGTAAACGTATAAACAAATCTTTGCAACTGGAAATATTATTTTACAAAGGAAGCACAATCTATAGCTTTATCTACGTTGTTCTACTTGGCAAAAAGTTTATTTAAGCCTGAATTTTCCTAATTCAATGATCGTGTCTAGTGGTGATACGTTGCCATACCAAAAGAAATCCATATATTCTGTGACTAAGTGCTGATATTCGTCACCATAGTTAAAGTGTACAGCACTCTAAATAGGTCAAACCTAAAGCGGAGACTTCCTTATTGCGTTTAATTTTGTCATGTGTAACCATTAATCATTTGATTTTGCTAGCAATGACTGAATCAACGACAAGTTTTCCAGTATATTTTTGAACTTTAGTTTTAAACTTTACTCTTCCTAAGTATAATTCCAGAAGTGTTAGGCGCAATCTAGGGTGTTCAATGAATACAGCTGATAATCAACTGCGCTTCTCAGATCGAAAAACTTCATTGACGATTGAACGCAATTTTGTAAAAATTGATTTGGTGTAGATGAGACCTGTATCCTTACGTGTTCTATAACTTACTAAGTCAACAGATTGGTAGGTGAGATCTAGCTTTTTCAAATGGTGTATGGCTGAATCAGGCTATTAGCTTCTGCCTCTTTTATGCGAAGCGATATCTATAATCACTTCGTATCCTTCATCTTGGAAATTGGACTACTTTTTTCCTTACAAAAACATCTTCTTTTAGATTACCATGTTTGACAATGGTTGCACTTATTATAAAACGTAATTTTCAAACATATGCTAAAACTCGACTGGCTTGATGATCTTCAACAGAAAATCCCTTTCTTTATTAGTGTAATCATGGTTTCAAACTTTCGGTGCAGAAAGAGAAATTAATTTCAGATTTCTTACTTGCGATTTGAGAAGCATCAAGATTGTTCCTCTACTGATTTGCCGGTAACAACCTCATCCACTAAAGTCACTTTTTGCCAGACTCTGTTGTCTTTGTTACAACAGGTCAGTTATCCTCTGTTTCCTCTATAGTGGTGGCACTTACCGTGCATTCCACGTTCTGCTGATGACATCTGCGCTAAGACATACGTCTTGGCATCTCTCTTCGTTAAGTCTTTTATCCCTGACCTTAGCCTTTGCTTAACTTTAGGCCTTCGTTGGCTGTGTCACCCTCAGCGTAACTGTGCAATACAGCGCATCTTTCTCTAAGACCTGCTAGACCCTTAAACTGGTTTAGTTTACCTATCCGCATTGGGATGGGGTGGTAATTGTGGCACGACATCGCTACGTGATGATCAGTTGACTATTATTCTCCATTGTTATGGAGACCTCGTTTCATAAGGTTAGCTGGTGCCCTTGACTGCATTTCGTAATCCCAAATTATCAGCCTTCACACCAGCGCAATACCACGTTCTGGCCAAGACACGTCTACATGGACATTATTAATTCTTATTTGCGTGTGTTTTGTTGCAAGGCTGCTGGTTCTTTGAGATATTTAGCAGCCATGTGC